>ERZ1090878.983-NODE-988-length-14143-cov-5.169080_pt1 | contig 14143 bp, 10 predicted proteins | sample MGYA00478473_ERZ1090878 | MGnify/ENA primary metagenome ERZ1090878 (study PRJEB33644, sample SAMEA5815720) | chicken gut metagenome | biome: Chicken; feature: Gastrointestinal Tract; material: Caecum | place: Ireland | collected 2019-01-01 | study: A study of the... | reverse complement strand
GGCGTCGTTACTTTTCTCTTCCGCTTATCTTTATTTGCTTGCAAATATATGATATTTTGTTATAAAATGTAACATACAAAGTAAACGGGAGGTAAGGCAAAATGATGTTTGCGCTTTGCAGCGATTCCGCCGGAGTTTATCTTTCCAATCTCGACTGGACGGTGGCTATCGACATACTCGTACTCATTGCCGTGGCGGTGATAGTGCTCATTTTCTTCAAACGCAGAAACAGCATAAAACTTGCGCTTGCCTTTTCGGCTTTTCTGCTTTTATACTGCATAGTATGGGTGATAAACGGTCTGTTCGGCAGTCTGTACGTCACAAAACTCATACTTTCCGTAGTGGGATTATTTATGATAGGCGCGTTTATCGTGGTTTACCAGACGGATTTGAAGGTTATCTTCTCCAAGCTGGCGCACCTGGGCGAAAAGAGCGGTAAAAGCGAGGTGGACACCACTTACGAAGAGATGAAGACGAGCGCGAACGAAATAGTGCGCGCTTGCCAGACGATGGCGAAGAACAACGTGGGCGCGCTGATAATCATCTGCACCAACGCCGTGCCGCCGCACATACTCGATACGGGCACCGTTCTGGACGCAAAGGTCACCTGCCTGCTTCTTGAAAGCATATTCAACACGCACGCGCCTCTCCACGACGGAGCGGTGGTGGTAAAGGGCAACAAGATATTGGGAGCGGGCTGTTTTCTGCCCCTTTCGCAGGAAGTGAATATCTCCAAGGAGCTGGGCACGCGCCACCGCGCCGCCATAGGCATAACGGAAGAAAACAACGATATATTCGCCATTGTGGTGAGCGAGGAAACGGGTATTATCTCCACCGTTACGGGCGGCAAGATAAAGAGGTACATGACTCCCGAAACGCTTTCCGAACAGATAGAGCAGGCGTTCGGCATATCCACCCGTCCGCGTAAGGAAAAACCCAAGGAGCACAAATTCTTATGATAGTAAAAGCGCCCTCCGTACTGCTGCCGAAGAAGGGCACGGACCTTTACAAATGGAGCGTCATCGCCTGCGACCAGTTCACTTCCGAGCCGGAATACTGGCAGGAACTCGAGAGCGTCGTAGAAGGCGCGCCCAGCACGCTCAACCTGATTTATCCCGAAGTATATCTGGGAAAAAACGGGGGCAGGGGTGAAAAAATACGCTCGGTCATGCGTAAATATCTGGACGAAGGGCTGTTTACTCCGCACGAAGGATATATACTCGTGGACCGCACCTGTTCCGACGGCAAGCACCGTATGGGAATAATGGCGGAAGTGGACCTTGAAAAATACGACTATAACGCCGCGTCCGAAACGCCCGTGAGGGCGAGCGAGATGACGGTGGTGGAGCGTCTGCCCGTGAGGATAGAGGTAAGGCGCGGAGCCGACCTGGAACTTCCGCATATAATGATGCTTATGGACAACCGCGACAACTTCATGCGCGAGTTGTATATGCTGCGCGGAAAGGCGCTGTACGATACCGACCTGAACATGGGCGGCGGACACGTCACGGGCTACGAACTTACCTGCACGGGTAAGATAGACGAATATATGCGCGGACTGGAAGAGCGCGCGGGCGAGGGAGGAATCGCCTTCGCCGTGGGCGACGGCAACCATTCTCTCGCCACCGCCAAAGCGTGCTGGGAGGAGATTAAAGCGACGCTGGCGGAAGAGGAAAGGGCGGCGCATCCCGCAAGATTCTGTCTGTGCGAGATAGTCAGCGTGCAGGACCCCGCGCTGGTATTCGAACCGATACACCGCGTGGTATTCGACAGTCACGGCGATTTTGTGAATTATGCCGCCGACAGGCTGAAAGGCGCGGGCAGCTGCGTAATGATAAGCGGCGGAGTGCGCAGGATTATCCCCGTAAACGCCGACCCGGCGCACGGAATAGCGGAAATACAGTCCGTGATCGACGGATATATAAAGGCAAATCCGCAAGTTACGGTGGATTACGTCCACGGCGCGTACAACACCGAGCAGGTTGCGGCGCGCGAGGGCGGCACGGCTATCATAATGCCGCTCATCACCAAGGAAAACCTGTTTTCCTGCGTGAAAAGCCGCGGCACGCTGCCGCGCAAGTCCTTTTCCATGGGGGAAGGCAGGGACAAACGCTACTATTTCGAAGCGCGCATAATTACCGACAAGTATAAAATTTCTGACGATAAAGTCATAAGGAGTGGCAATGAAGATTAAGGTTGCGAAATTCGGCGGAACGTCTATGGCGGACGCCAGGGCGATTACCCGTTCGGCTGACATCGTGAAAGCCGACAAAGAGCGCAGGTACGTTGTGGTATCCGCGCCCGGCAAGCGTTTTTCACAGGATATAAAGGTCACCGACCTGCTTTACGAATGCTTCCACAAGCTGGAAATGGACGGCAATTTCGACTCGTCCTTTGAAAAGATACGCGAAAGATTTGCGGCGATAGCGGACGAACTGCGTATCGACATGGATATGGAAGCCTGCCTTGACGAGGTAAGGGACGGTATGTACAAGTACGGCAGTACGGAATACTTCGCTTCGCGCGGCGAATATCTCAGCGGCAGGATAATGGCTGCGTTCCTCGGCTTTGCCTTTGTGGACGCGGCAGAGGTCATCGCCTTTACTTCGGGCGGGGAATTCGACGCCGCAACCACGCGCGCCAAGCTGAAAAAGAAACTTGCGGGCGTGAAATACGCGGTAATTCCCGGCTTTTACGGCGCGGACGACAGCGGACTTATCCACACTTTCAGCAGGGGCGGTTCGGATATCACGGGCGCGCTGATAGCCGAAGCGGTCAATGCGGAACTTTACGAAAACTGGACGGACGTAAACGGTTTTCTGACCGCGGATCCCAGAATAGTGGACCACCCGTCGGGGATAAGGGAGCTTTCCTACCGCGAATTGAGGGAGCTTGCCTATATGGGCGCGAACGTCTTGCACCCCGAGAGCATTTTCCCCGTGCGTGCCGGCGGAATACCCATAAATATCCGCAACACGTTCGAGCCGGAAAACAAGGGCACTATGATTGTTCCCGAAATCACGGACAGCCGCCGCGGCAATACGATAACGGGTATCGCGGGCAAGAAAGGGTACAGCATAATCTATATCGAAAAGTCGATGATGAACAGCGAAATAGGTTTTGCGCGCAAGGTGCTTTCCGTACTCGAATATTACAATATCGGCTTCGAGCATATGCCTTCGGGAATAGACACGCTTTCCATAGTCGTGGCGGACAGCGAAATAGCCGGCAGGCAGGAAGTTGTGCTTGATAAAATACAAAAGACGGTGAATCCCGACCACGTTGAGATAAAGGACGGCATAAGCCTTATCGCCACGGTGGGACACGGTATGTCCTTCAAGCCCGGCACGGCGGCAAAACTCTGCGGAGCGCTTGCAACCGCCGGCGTGAATATCCGCATGATAGACCAGGGTTCCAGCGAAATGAACATAATCGTCGGCGTGGCTACCCAGGACTACGAAAAGGCGGTAAGGGCTATTTACAAGGCTTTCGAGTGATTATCGCGTGAGCGGTTACTGCGCCCGCGGCCGCAAAGTACGGCTGCGGGCGTTTTAATATATTTGCGACTTATTTTAACAGGCGGAATTTACTTTTGGAAATACCGGACAGCCGTTTATAGACGGGAATACAGTCAATAAAAGTAAAAAAACGCTCCCGCCGCACCCAGCGCGCCGCAGAGCGGAAACGCCCATGCGGGCAGAAAATGTCCGAAGAACATGGGGATAAAAGCGACCGCCGCGCCGATAAGGGAGTTGATAAGGACGATAGCGGCGACGCGCTTTTTCGCGCCGGACAGAAAGCACAGCAGCAGGGCGGCCCCCGCGCCGAGGGATAAAAGCATTAAATATTCTATGGCGGTACGCATAAAAAAGTTTATGGCGGAAAATGCGGAATAATTACTTCTCCGCCCGCCTTATATCCGCCGAAGAAGTAAAAAATGTATATAAAAGCGCGCGCACGATTGACAATTTTCATATAAAAAGCTATTATTAGTTTTGAAAAAGAGCCGCAGAGCCGTACAAGGCGCGGCAAGGCGGCAAAGCTGTTTTTCATCGGAGAGATAAAATGAAATACGTAGTTGTTTTGGGCGACGGCATGGCGGATTATCCCGTGGCGGAACTGGGCGGGAAGACGCCCCTGCAAGTTGCAAAAAAACCTAACATAGACGCTTTGGCGAAAGCGGGAGAAACGGGACTTGTAAAGACGGTGCCCGACGGCATGAAGCCGGGCAGCGACGTGGCGAATCTGGCGGTTATGGGCTACGATCCGCTCAAATGCTATACGGGCAGGTCGCCGCTTGAAGCGCTCAGCATGGGCGTTAATCTTGCCGACGACGACATAGCGGTAAGGTGCAATCTGGTAACTTTGTCCGACGAGGAAAATTACGAGGACAAGACCATGGTCGATTATTCGGGCGGAGAGATAAGCACGGAAGAAGCCGCGGAACTTATCGCCTGCGTGCAGGAGCATTTCGGCGACGAACTGCACGAATTTATCGCGGGCGTGAGTTACCGCCACTGCATGGTCAGGCACCATTCGCTAACGGGCACCGTGTACACGCCTCCCCACGACATATCCGACAAGCCGGTGAAAGGTCATCTGCCCGGCGGCAGATACGGGGAAGAAGTGCTCGCAATGATGAAAAAATCGTACGCGATATTAAAAGACCACCCCGTGAACATAAAGAGAATGAAAGAGGGCAAGCACCCCGCCAACTCCATATGGCTGTGGGGAGAGGGCACGCGTCCCGCCCTGCAGAACTTCAAAGAACGCTGGGGTCTGAACGGCGCGGTCATCTCCGCCGTCGACCTTGTGAAAGGCATAGGCATGGGCGCGGGCATGAAGGTGATAGAAGTGGAGGGCGCCACCGCCAACTACAACACGAATTTCACGGGTAAGGCGAAAGCGGCGGTCGAAGCGCTCGCAGACGGCGCGGACTACGTGTATATCCACATGGAAGCGCCCGACGAATGCGGACACCAGGGCGACGTGAAGCACAAGATATATTCCATTGAACAAATCGACGAAAAAGTGGTAAAATATATAATAGAGGCGATGGAAGAAAAGGGCTGGGATTATTCCGTGCTGATAATGCCCGACCACCCCACGCCGCTGGGTCTTAAAACGCACGTGTCCGATCCCGTGCCCTACGTGCTCTACCGCAGGGGCGACAGCGGCAGCGGCGTGCCCTACGACGAGGAAAACGCCAAAGTAAGCGGCGTGTACTATAAATCCGGAGAGGAGCTGGCAAGGCATTTTCTCCAAGGAGAATGATATGAAAAGACGTAACAGAAAGGCGGACGATTTTCCCAACCTGTTTGCCGGCGCGGAGGAGGAAACTCCCGCCGCGGAAGACGTTTCCGCAGAAGAAAACTTCCCTGAAAGCGCGGAGGAAGTATCTTCTACGGCGGTGGAAGAAGCGGCGGCAGAACCCGGAGGCGCCGGCGACGCGGTGCAGCCGTCCGCGGAGCAGGCGGAAGAGCCTGCCGCACAGCCGGACGCGGAAGAGCCCGCCGAAACGCCCGGACTTTCCGAACGGGAAGAGGAAGCCGGGACGGAAGAGTATTCCGGCGGCGAAGATACCCGCGTGATAGAAGATACGACCGAAGGCGGGGAAGAGGGTAAGAAATATAAGCGCGGCAGGGTGAAAGAGCCCATGCCCCGCAAGAAGAAGATAATAATCGGCGTGATTGCGGGCGTGCTGGCGGTGGCGGTTCTGGTCGCGGTCGTGGTGCCCGTGTCGATATTCTTCACCAACAACCTGACCGTGTCGTCGGCAGAAGACCTGCTTGCGGTGGACTGGGACAACCTGGGCGGAAAAAACGTATATCTGCAAAAGGACGTAACCGTTGACGGCGACCTGGAAATACCGTCGGCGGCGGTGATAAATCTCAACAAACACTCCCTGACCGTGAACGGCACGTTGAAGATAACCGGCGACGTGAGTATAGGCACGGTATCGGGCGATTCGTTCAGCGGCAAGGGCGGAGTATCCGTAAATTCCCTGCAGGTGAACTCTTCCGGCGGTCTGCAGCTGTATGCGGATACAATCGTCGGTGAAGGCACGGTTGCGGCGGGCGTATTCCGCACCGACTGCGCGCTTACCCTGAACGGCGTTCTCGCAATCAACGCGGAAAGCGCGTATATCGAAGGCGCCGTCACGGGCGGCGAAAACGCGCGGCTCGTGTTCACGGGCGGCGTTGCCGACGTCACCGGAGGGGTGCAGACGGCTATGGCGGCGGAGAACGGCGCTTACGTCAGCGTGGAAAACAGCGCGGCGGACATTGCCCTGGACGGACAGTCCTATCTGGTGCTTTCCGGCAGCGCTTCTTCCGTAACGGGCGGCAAGGGCGTGCTCGCGCTCAAAAACTTCTCCTGCTCCGTATTCACGGGAATGGAAAGGCTGGGCGTATATGTGCAGTCTTGCGCTGGCGGCGAACGGTTTGAAGATATAGACGACATCTTCTTCATCGAAAAGCTGGACGCTCCCGCCGCGGCGCAGGTGGATATCCGCGGCGACAGGATAGTGCTCACCATAAGCGACGTGGAGCACTCCGCAGACGCGGACTTTTCCTACCGCGTAACCGTCAACGACACGGTGTTTGAAAGCGTGGGCGGTACGGAACTCGACATAACCAAAGCCGTGACCACAGCGGGCGTGTACGACATTCTGATCACCGCGCAGGGCAACTTTGAAACGGGTGAAAACGGTAGGTACGACATAGACTCCTTCACCAAGGACGTCTACTATATAGACAGCAATCCCTGCGGTATCCGCTACGAGCACACGTTCACCTTGTCCACACCCGACAATCTGCATATAGATACGGTGGACGGCGGCATAACGCTCCACTTCGACGCGGTGCCGTTTGCGGACGGATACAACGTGTATATCAATAACTCGCAGGAGCCGGTATATTCGGAAAAGAACGAAGTTTCCATATCTTCCGACCTGCTTAACGCCGGATCCAACGCCATATACGTGCAGGCGGTGAGCGGCAACGAACAGATTCACGCAAGTTCGCGCGCGCTCATCGGCTACGTGAAGTACGAAAAACTTGCCACCCCCGCGGTGGAAGCGCCCGTAATCAGCGGGAACGAAGTTGCGGTGGGCTGGACCAAGACGGACAATTCCCCCGCACGCGTATTCGAGGTGACGTTCACCTATAATTCCGCGCAGGGCGGAGTGACGAACAAAACGGTCTACACCACTTAAAATACCATAACATTAACTCTGTACGATTTGGCTGAATTCAGCTTCTTAAGCGTGGTCGTAAGGGCGCTTGGCTACGGCTATTACCTGACGGGCGACGCGGGTACGGCGTCCGGTACGGCGTAACGCGAAAACTTGCAAGCACACGGAGCGGGAGTTATCCCGCTCCTTTTTATTAAGCGGCATTTAATAATTTTTCCCGCCGATTGCGGAAAATGCACGAGAAAGACTCTTGCCATAATTTTTCAATTTGTTATAATAAAAGTGTGTTCTTCTGCGGACGCACGCGTCTTTGACGCAGACGGGAAAGGGCGGAGGAAGGATTATGAGAAAAGGTATTCTTATCGCAGTCGTTCTGGCGGTTACGGTGACGGTGGTCCTCACCGCGCTTCTCGCGGGCTGTTACGACAGCACGAAAAAGGAAGGCAATCTCGAAAAGCGCGCCTCTCTTACCGTGCGCGACGACGGCACGTTCGTCATCATGCAGCTTACCGATCTGCATCTTACCACAAACGGCACTTACAACAAGGACAAGCAGACGCTGAAATGGGTGGAAGAAGCTCTCGACACCGTCCAGCCCGACCTGGTGGAAGTCACGGGCGACGCCACCGCCGGTTCGCCTCCCGGCCGCGACAAGGCGATACTCGCGCTTGCGAACGTATTCGAAGAAAGGCGGATTTACTGGGCGTATACCTTCGGCAACCACGACGGAGAACATATAAAGGGAGAGGACGGCGAAGACGTATGGATAGGCAAGGAGGGCAAGAGGAACGTGCTTTCCGAATACGCTCCTTCCTGCCTGGAAACGCTGGATACTTCCGCCGGAGAGGCGTTCTTTTCCGAAAACACCAGGGGCAACGAAGAGGTATACGACCTGCTTACGGGATACGAATACTCTCTGCTGGCGCGCAGTGAAGAAGAGCTCGAAGACCCCGACGCCATGGGCGTGGGCAACTATGTGATAGAGTTGGAAGACAAGTCGGGAGAGGTGGTTTTTGCGGTATTCCATATGGATACGCACGGCAAATTCTATATTGATCCCGCAGGCAACGCTTCGGGAGCGGACGGCTATTCCGACCAGGGATATGTGGGACTTACGCAAAAACAGATCGAGTGGTACGAAAGCAAGGTGAAAGGGTACAGCGAAAAGGGGATAAAATCCGCCATCTTTATGCACGTTCCCAACTATGCTTACCGCGAACTTGCGGAAACGCCCGGAGAGTTGAACGAATACGGCGTACCTTCTTTCGACGACGATCAGGAGAAGGCGAAAGGGCTTGTTCCGCAAAAGTATGCGGACCTTGAATTTATCAAGGGAGAGGGCGTGTGCGCCCCCGGATGGGACGACGGGCTTATGGAAGTCGTTTCCCGCTATCCTTCCACAACTCTCATTTCCGTGGGACACGACCACAACAATTCTTTCGTGATATCGTACGATACCTCCGCAAAGTACGGCACGGGGGAGGAAGTGCTTTTGTCTTACGGCAGGACTTCGGGCGTGAACGCGTGGTCGCGCGACATACCTATTGGCGCGACCGTCTTTACCGTGCACACGGATAAAACTTCCGCTACGGATATTTACGACATAACGCAGGTGTTCCCCACATTCAAGTACGCCGAGAAGGGTAACCGCTGATGCGGCGAGCCGCCGCAGGCTGATAATTCTGCGAAGAAAGCAATTAAGCATTATTGCTCGGTTACTTTGCAGATTATCATGGGTGGAGCGCCGCGCGCACCCGCGTAAAAAAGCCTTGCACATTTCCGTGCAAGGCTTTTGTCTTATATGCAAATGTTGCGGCGGTTATTTTGCGGGTTGCAGAATGTACACTTTTACGTCGTGTTTTCCGACCCTGCCCGTGATTTTTCCGCTGAAAGAGCCTTCTTCGCCCGTCCACACTTCCTTGTAGGTATAGGAAGCGGCGGAAGGCAGTTTCACGTATCCGTCGCCCGTCAGTTTTTTGATAGGGAAGGAGAAGTTGCTTTCGCCGCGCTTATTGAAGAAGCATACCGCCCATCTGCCGCCCGAAAGGGGACGGGCAAGCACGTCTATGCCGCCTTTCTTCACGCGTTTCGCGGCAATGCCCAGCTCGTCCTGGTCGATGGCGATAAGGTCTTTATTGGTGATTATGTCCAGAACTTCCTTTTTCATGACGCGCAAATCGTTGCCCAGAATGAGGGGAGAGCACATCATGCACCACAGCGTAAAGTGGCTGCGGTTTTGAGCGGGAGTGAGTTTTCCGTTGCCTACTTCCAGCATATCGGGGTCGTTCCAATTACCTTTCTGCGAGTAGGGGTAGAGTTTTACGTTGCGTTCGTAAATCATCTTCATCCAATTCCACCACGGGCGTATATCCATTGTCGTGCGCCACAGGTTGCCCGCGGTCGCGCCCCATTTCCACGGTTTATTGATTCCCCATTCGCATATGGAAAACACTATGGGCTTTACTTCGCGGCCTTCTTCCTTTGCCACGCGCTCGCTCGCTTCTTTCAGCATTTTTCCCATATACTGGTACTGCACCATCGCGCTGTCGGCGCGGGAAGCTACGGGGTTGAACAGACTGATTGTGTTCAGACCTTCTTTCAAATCTATGTACGCCTGGTAGCGCGCGGAGAGATTGAACGGTTTCTGCGAAGGCACTTCGAAACGGCAGTAATTGTCGTTGTTCGCGTAAGCTATGAGAAATTTTTCGTAAAGACCCTTTTTCAGTATGTTTATCGTCAGCACGTATCTGCCCGCTTCGGGAACGAGCACGTTTTTGAACACCGCCTTTCCGCTTGCTCCGTCCAGACCGGAAATGTACATTCCTCCCGGCAGACGTTTGTGGGGCATAAGTTTCGCCGTGCCGTATAAAATGGCATCCTCACAGCCTACGGTGAGTATGTCCCTGCCGCCTACGGGGGCTATCGAAATGGAAAATACCAGCGGCGCGTAGCGGCTTATTTTTTTGTTGTGGCAGAAGTCGTATTTGAAATATTCTATGCCCCACTTGGCAAAGGTATAGGCGTCGTTTTTTTCGTGATACAGGCTTGCGGGCAAATCTTCGCAGGTGAAAGTGCCGTTGCTGGAATAAATTCCCACTTTCAGTCCGAATGCGTTCAGTTTTTCCACAAGCGTGGGTATGCCTTCGGGGAAGCGGGTCAGATCGCCCTGCAAATCTCCGTTTTCGTCGCGCATGGAAGAGTGCCAGCAGTCGTCCAGATTGATATACTTGTATCCGGCTTCGATAAGTCCGTTATCCTTCATTGCCTGCGCCGTTTCCAGAAGCAGTTTGTCGTCTATCTGATTGCGGAAGGTGTTCCAGCTCGACCAGCCCATGGGCGGGGTCAGAGCGGCGTTGTTTTCGTATTTTTTGTCGTAGAAGACATCGGTCACGTCTGAAGGACGCGAAAACAGTTTTTTAAGGTAACAAATGGGGCACATGCCGTTGCGTTTCATAATTTTCCTACCTGCCTTTCGGCTTTTTCTTATATGTTACTATATTTATTTTATATTGTCAATCCGGCGCGCGCAAGGCGCGCTTAAATGCGGACTAATTTTCCGTACGGGTATTGACAGCAAGCGGCGGAAGGATTAAAATTATGGTAACGGGAATTCCGCACGGAATCGGGATAAGGAGGAATTTTATGGACGAAAAGTATTCCGCATTGTTTACCCCCTGGAAGATAGGGAACGTAGAGATCAAAAACAGAATAGTCATGTGTCCCATGGGCGGCACGTCGCTTTTCGGCTGGATGGAACCCAACCATTTCGACAAGGAATCGGCAAATCTGTTCAGGCAGATAGCGCGCAACAACGTGGGGCTTATTATCCCCGGCATTGCGCCTTTGCGCGATATTATCATGGGAAAATGGCTGTACCAGGGCAAGGGTAAGTTCAGAAAGCTGAAAGAATTTATGGACGAAATCCACAAGACGGGCGCAAAGCTGTTCGTACAGCTTACGGCGGGCTTCGGCAGGTCGTTTGCAATAACCGACGCGCTCGTGCCTTTTTTGAAATACAAGCCGCTTTCCGTTCTGATGAAGCCGTTTATTGATATTCAGCATATCTGCGCTTCCCCCAGCGAACTGCCTTCAAGGTGGGCGGAGGACGTCAAGTGCCGCGCCCTCACCAAAAAGGAGATAGAGCAGTTTATCTACGCCTTTGCCGAAACGGCGCGGCTTTGCAAGGAAGCGGGCGTGGACGGCGTTGAGGTGCACGCGGTGCACGAAGGTTATCTGCTCGACCAGTTCACCCTGCCTTACACCAACAAGCGCACGGACGAATACGGCGGCAGTTTCGAAAACAGATACCGCTTCCCCGTGCAGGTGGTTCAGGCAATCAAAAAGGCGTGCGGCAAGGACTATCCCGTGTCGCTGAGGTATTCGGTGGTGAGCAAGACCAAGGGCTTTTGCGAAGGCGCCGTACCGGGCGAGGAATACGTCGAAGTCGGCAGGGATATGGAAGAGAGCGAACGCGCCGCAAAATATCTGCAGGACGCGGGCTACGATATGCTCAACGCGGACAACGGCACTTACGACGCGTGGTATTGGGCGCATCCGCCGGCATATATGCCCGAAAACTGCAATCTGGACGACGTGGCGCACATCAAAAAATTCGTGGATATTCCCGTCGTATGCGCGGGCAGAATGCGCCCCGGCGATGCCGCGGAGGCGATTAAGGAAGGCAGGATAGACGCCATGGGCGTGGCGCGCCAGTTCCTGACCGACGGCGAATGGGTGACAAAGCTGATAGAGGGCAGGGAAAACGAGATAAAACCGTGCATCTGCTGCCACAACGCCTGTTTCGATATGGCGCACTATAAGGGCTCGGCGAACGACGAAAAGTTCGAGGACGCTTCGCACATGGCGCGCTGCGCGCTCAATCCGGAGACGATGCAGAGCGGCAAATACGAAATAACCCCGGCAAAGAAAAAGCGGAAGATAGCGGTTATCGGCGGTGGCATAGGCGGTATGGAAGTTGCGCTGACGGCAAAAAAGCGCGGACACGACGTAACCATCTACGAAAAGTCGGACAGACTGGGCGGCGTGTTCATCGCGGCGGCGGCGCCTTCGTTCAAGGAAAAGGACAGGCAGCTTATCCGCTGGTATACCGACGAGGTGGAAAAGAGCGGAATAACCGTCAGGCTGAACACGGAGATAAAGGATATATCCGCCCTTGACGCGGACAAAGTCGTGGTGGCGACGGGTTCTAAGGCTCGCACCCTGCGCATACCCGGCATAGAACGCAGTATAGAGGCGGTGGATTATCTGCTGGGCAAAGAGGTGGGCGACGACGTCGTTATCATTGGCGGCGGACTGACCGGCTGCGAGATAGCCTACGACCTGATTCAGAAGGGCAAGCGCCCCGTGATAGTGGAGATGAAAAACGACCTCATTGCCGTGCGCGGCGTGTGCCTTGCTAATTCGTCCTATCTGCGCGATTACTTCAAATTCAAAAAAACTCCCGTATATCTCGAAAGCTGCGTGACGAAGATAGAAGACGGCAGCGTGACTGTGAGGACAAAGGACGGCAAAGAAACCGTAATTAAAGCGGACAGCGTGATAACTTCCGTAGGCTATACGTCCGCTCCTCTCGAAGGCGCGAAAAAATCGCTCACCGTGGGCGACGCTTCCGCCGTGGGCAATCTGCGTACGGTGATATGGCAGGCGCGCAAAGTGGGTATGAAACTGTAAGCCAAAAAGAGTAAAGGCAAAGCGCCCTTCCGCAAGGCGGGGCGCTTTTTGTATGCGTTCCGTACGGGTACCCGCCAAAATATTCTGTACGGGTACCCGCCAAAATATTATCTTTTTCCCGCTTGTGTTTTCCTTAAAGGCGTGTTATACTGAAAACGGTATGGATAACGATAATAAATCTTTAAGCGGTAATTCCCCCGACGGGACGGAAGAAGAGGGCAAGGCGGCGGAGCCTGCGGAAGCGGAAACTCCCGCAATGCCCGAAAACAATCCCGACCGTCCGGACATCACTTATAAGAACGCCGGCGACGTGGCGCGCGGCGGACTGCTCGGCCTTTTCATCGGGCTTGCCATTATAGTCCCCGGAGTCAGCGGTTCTACGGTCGCCAGCATTTTCAAACGTTACGACAAGCGGATATACCCGCTGGGCAATCTTTTCAGACGCTTTGCCGCGTGCGTGAAGTTCCTGCTCCCCGTCGTGATAGGGGCGGCGGCGGGCTTTTTGCTCGGATTTTTCGCAATTCAGCAGCTTATGGCGCTCGTGCCTTTCACCGTGGTGGGTCTGTTCGCCGGTATGATGATAGGCGCGTTCCCCGCGGTAAAGGACGAAATAAAAGGGGAAAAGATAACCGTGCCGCGCGCGCTCTTATTTGTTTTGGGCATAGCCATTCCCGTGGCTATCGCGCTGGGCACCACCTTTGGCACGGAAGGGGCGCGCCCTCTTGAAGGCTTGCAGTTCTACCACTATATCATATTTATTCTGATAGGTTACGTCGTAGCAATAACGCAGGTCGTGCCCGGACTGAGCGCAACCGCCATTTTAATGGCGTTCGGCTATTTTTCTTCGATAATGAACAGCGTCCACCTTTCTTACTGGAAGGAAAATCCCATGGTCCTGCTCGTCTACTTCTGCATGGTGCTGGGCTTTGCCATAGGACTTCTGACCTTCTCCAAGGTGCTCGATCTGATATTCAAAAAAGCGCGCGCAACCGCCTTTTTCATGATAGTGGGACTGTCCTTAGGCTCGCTTCTCACCCTCTTTTTCAATTCCGACATCTACGCCGTATACCGCGACTGGGCGGCAGGCGGGGTGGACGCGCTCGACCTTTCGCTGGGAATAGTGCTCTTTATCGTCGGAACGGTGGTGGCGTATCTGTTCGTCCGCTACGAACGGAAGAAAAAGAGTGGGATAGGCGGAAACCGTTAATTCCTGTCTCTTATACACATCTCCGAGCCCACGAGACACTGAGCGATGTC
>ERZ1090878.980-NODE-985-length-14195-cov-5.742928_pt1 | contig 14195 bp, 18 predicted proteins | sample MGYA00478473_ERZ1090878 | MGnify/ENA primary metagenome ERZ1090878 (study PRJEB33644, sample SAMEA5815720) | chicken gut metagenome | biome: Chicken; feature: Gastrointestinal Tract; material: Caecum | place: Ireland | collected 2019-01-01 | study: A study of the... | reverse complement strand
TATTTATTTTACCACTTAATTCTAAAAAAAGTCAATACTTTTTGACATGCAAAAGCGCCCCTGACCTACCTTTGCGGTAAGCCAGGGGCGAACTGTAATTGTATGATTAATTTTTGCGGATACCGTGCTTCACGCGGTCGCGTTCTTCTGCGCGCTTCGCGTTGTTCCAGCGGTCCATTGTACCGACCAGATAGCCCGTGATGCGACGGATGCGCTCGAATCCGACGCCCTCACCGACCATGCCATCATGTACTCTTGTGTCTTGCATGCTTAACACCTCACGCCTTTGCGGTTGTGACGCTGACTTGTGCAGTGCCAGCCTTCGCCGTGCCTGCCTTTGCGGCCAGAGCCTCGCCCGTGCTGGGCAACGCACGCACAGCTGCCTCCATTGCCGCATCACCCAGCGCGGAGACGTCTCCCTCATAGGCAATACCATCGAGCGCCAGTGCCTGCTTGAGTACGTTGGTGGCGGTCTCCTTGCGCTGGTCAGCCGTTACGTTGCCGTTAAGATACATCTGCTCGGCGCTGTCAACGGCCAGCTTCGCCCCGTCAACGATTTTTTGCAGCGTGGTAGTCACAGTATTTGGCGCCACGGCCGCAAGTGCATCTGTGACAGTATCCGCGACGCCGATCACCTTCTGGGCGGTATCCACACCGCCCTGCACATTGACGCCCTTGGACTTGACGTAGGCCAACACCCAGCCAGCGACGGCGATCACGGCCAATACAGCAAATACGATGATTACAACTTCAAATGTCATAGCTTTTCCTCCACTAAAAATGCCCGGTAATTATGTACGATACAATTGCAGTAACGATGGCGGTGATTCCTACCATCAAAATGTTTTCCCAATATTTGGACGGCTTTGCAGCGATGCCAGACACCGTGTCTTTAATCTCTGTAATGTCCTCTTTCAGCCCTTCCACTTCCTGCTGTGTGGAGGCCATCGCTTCCGCTAGCTTGTGTATATCTGCAACCTCGGCGGCGACCTCGGTAATACGTTTGTGGGCTGATTTTGCGCTGTCCAGCCCTTCTTTTGCCAAAATCGCCACTTCATCAATTTCCAAAAAGTTACACCCCCTCAAGCACAAACTGTTTGACCGGAGGTTCGCCGTCCACCTGCGTATAGATGCCCGTTTTGCCCTTTCCATAGGCGACTAATGGCACGAGCCATTTGCCATTGCCAAGCGAATACACGCCTGCCATACAGGCAATACCACCGGTTCCGCACGTCACCTTGGGCTGCTTTTGGCTCGTCAGGCCGATCTTGTAGCACGCACCGACTTTGAGCTGCATGGGCATTGTGGTGTCCGAGACGCAGGTGGACGTGACCGTCACCACAAACGTACTGATCTTGCTTCCGTTGATGTAGATGCCGGTGGATTCTCCGACTTGGCCTTTGGCGGTCAGACGGAAATAATACTTATTTCCGTCAATTGCGGATCGCGACACATCCACCACAGCCCCATTGCCGGGCACGACACTGGGTAGGCCTGCGGTACAAGTCACGGCCAGCACATACATACCGCCCGCAGCAATGCTCAGCTTGCCCGTCGTGTCAGACTTATAAGCCGCCCCGTTTGGCGCCGCAGCTGGCGTTGTGGTTGACGTATAGTTGGTGTAAGCGATGTTGGTATCACATCCGCTGCCGGAGATGTTCGCGCCCGGCCATTTGCCGCCTGTCTCCGGGAAGTTGTTCTGCCAGATGTCGCAGGCCAGATCGGGCTGCTCGACGCCCGGACGCGCATACCAGAACGCATATGCTTTGAGTTGCGAAGGGTCGATGCGGTTATAGTACCAATCCCGGTTGCAGTAATAGCCGGGCTTGTATCCCGCCGCCTTGATTCCATCGCAAAATGTCTTGATAATCTGCGTATTGGTGGCCTTGGACGGGATGCCGCCATGATTGTCCTTGTAGTCGTCCGCGTCCTCCATATCGATAAAAATTGGATACATGGGCTTTTTGCCTTTCAGGAGTCGAATAGCGTGCTGCAACTCGCTCTTTGCGTCGTTTGCATTCAGGGCATAGCTATACAGGTACGCGCCCCAGGGGATGCCCAGCCGGTCGCACTCCTTCACGTTGCGTTCCCACTGCTGGTCATCCTGACTTTTTATGTCCGACCCAAATCCGCACCGGATCATGGCAAAATTTAGGCCCGCCGCTTTTGCGGTGGGCCAATCTACTTTCCCGTTGTGTTTGGATACGTCAATGCCTTGTGTCATGCTGCCTCCTCAAAGTACTGTCCGACGAGCTGACTGGGCAGATAATACAGCGTGATTTTGTCACCGTCGTTCATGCCCTGGCGGTTCATCAGATAGAGCTTCCCGCCATCGCTGTAGTACTTGCCCTTCTCATACTCCATTCCAGCCACTGCCGGAATGGGGTCTTCCTTCGTGCCTGCATGCGTTTCGTCGCTTGCTGTGTACAGCGCCGCCGTATCAAGCGACGGAGGCTGATTTTCGAGCACGACGCTGATCGCCTGCACAACCTTATACAGCTTGTCCTGATAGCGCACCTTGATGCCTGCTGCCAGCGGCTTTCCGATGTAACTTTCCCAGGTGGGGTACAGATCTTTGCACTGTACGGCCACTTCGTCCGGGGCATATTGTGCCGACGCCTCAATTTTTGCGCGGAATGCCCGTGCATCGTCTACAATACTCATGCGTCATTGCCTCCTGTGATAATCTTATACGCCTGCTCGTATTCGGATTCCGTCTGACTGGGCTGGAACTTTCCATCGCTCCAAAGATATCCGATCTTTGCATCGCCGGTTTCGGCAGTGATTTCCACATAATACTGGAGCAGGTCCGGGTGGATGATCTGTTCGAGTGCAAGTTCGCCTTCCTGGACGTCTTTTATGTACCGGCCGGAGCATCTAGTCTCGATGCTCATCACGTCCCCGCCGTAATTGACAAATGCGTACCGTTTGGTTGCCATTTTCATATCCCCTTTATCCCATGTATTCGATGATGACTGCGCCGTTTTTCACATATCCATCTACGCCATAGGCAGGGCCTCCATAGTCAGAACCGTCGACGCAACTCCCTTGCGATGACCCATAAGGATATATTCCAAGATTTGCAGGAGTAGTACACGGAAAGTATATGGTATTCCCATACGGAGCAGTATTATCATAAAAAGGGTTACTTATTATCCCTCCAGCCGCTCCACCATATTTTGCGCTCGCGTTCGTGCCTCCACCCTGAATTTTATTAATAGCATAATCTCCATCTGAAAATTTATGATTTGTTCCTATAATTCCATTAAAATTTCCTACGTTGCCTCCTGTCCCTCTTCCAGCTTTTGATTTATTGCCCGGTTGTCCGTATATGTTTGCGTTTTCTCCTCCTGTGGCGGATAGATAGCTGCCATAAGAGGACACGCCCGCATCTATCGTGATTTTAATTTTGTTGCCTTTTTGTAATTTTAATTTGCTCTCTGCAATTCCTCCTCCGCCCCCTGTTGCTACATAAACATCAACATTTCTGTCATCAAACATTTGCTGATGCATGCCCCCCTGCCCGATACAACTAATATAGTATTCGCCGGTCGCAGGGCATGTCCATGTGGTGGTTTCGGTAATGATTTGCATTGAGCCGGTAAAGCCGTCAATCTGTTTGGGCTTTCCGCCGCGCTTGCCGCTTGTGTAGACTTCTCCCATCAGCTTATGACCTCCAATCTAACAGTAATGTCGCTCGCTGGCTTATCGTCCCTGCAATAGAGCGTCAAGCTGTTCGCAGCTGTCATTCCGCCAGTGATACAGGCAAACGCTGTTTCCTCATCTTCTGTCGGTTGTCCAGCTGTCGCGGGGGACAGGTACAGGTGTGCGTCACCGTCTGTCAGGCCGTCCACTGTGATGGACTGACTATAGGGAGCAGCGTCACCCCACCCAGTTGCAGGGGCGGTAACAGAAAAGGACTTGACCTGCGTTTTCGCGTTCCAAGTGGACACCTGTGTTTTGGTAACATATCCATCTTGTGTGTCGCTTGCGCCTGGTATTGTTACCACTCCATTTGCAGCGTTTAACGCGTTCGTCCCGAGCTTTATCTCTGTAATTATGTTGCTCGGGAGAGACGCGTCTGGAATTTTCCCATCTTCTATAGCTACAAAGTCACTAGCGTGTTTTCCGTCCAACAGGTCAGCGTCCAGTTGGGATCCTGTCCCGTCTACGGTAAGCAAGGACGACAAAATCTGCTTTGCCGTCATCGTTGCCTGCCCGTCCGGCTTCTTGTCCACTTCGGACTGAATCTGTTTAATAATTTCCGCAAGTAGATGCCATTGGTAATTAAATATGCCTGCGGGCGGTTTATACCCACCTTGAAACCCCGCTTGCTTTAAGGCGTCGCTCGGCTCAGTGCCTGCGTTTTGCCATTCAAGCGGTTGTTTCCATTCTGTTGCCATGTTGTATCCCTCCTATCAAATCGGCAACACCGGCTCGTCTTCCTGTCCCTGCGTAATGCCAAAATAACCGCCGATTGAACCATCCTCTTTATCAGAAAATCCCGTTTGTGGGTCCTGTACCCCTTCAGCGTCGGCGAATTCAAACGTGCCCTCGAACAAATAACTGTCAATAGATACGCATACGGGTAATAATCGTTGCAGCATGGAGATGGCCTGCCGTGCTGTAAATCCAGCATGTACAATGACTGCTAACGGCAGCAAAATAACGTCTACGGTACATGGCTTGTCCGAATCCACAATTTGCACCTCGCTAGGTTCGCAATTAAAAGTTATCGTAATGGCACGTAATACGCTGTTATAATCGCCGCCAGACAGGTTTTGCATAATCTTGGATCTGATCAAGTAACGATACTGCGCGTCATTTGCGAGGCCACGTGCCTGACCTACCATCTGGCCTTCCATGTCCAGCGTCTTTCCGCCGGCGTTGTTCAAATCGAGCACATCGTCCAGATTTTGTAGGGTGTCAGCTTGTTTTCTCTGCTCGTCTGCTTCGATTTCCAACAGCTTGTAGTTGTTACTTTCCGGAGTTTTGCGGTAACTATCCGGCAGGTTATAGGCTGGATGGTCGTTCCGGTAGCTATTCGGCATTCTCTGTCACCTCAACCTCCGCGCAGCGGATAATTTCCCAATCCTGTGGCGTAATGTTATCCTCTGTATAAGTCGTTCCGTTTGTGGATAGTTCCAAAGTGGATACTTCTGTGACGCCTGATACCGCGTAAATATATCCGTAAATTGCAGATCGCACCAGGGGTTTCGCAATTCCAAGGCCATTAATATAATCGGTGACGCTATCTTTGATTTGCGCAGCACCGTCGTCTTGATAAAACACATCTGTTTTGATCTTGATCTTGACATACACGTCGATGTTTGTGGCATGAGAAAACTTGATTTCGTGCTCAAACCCTCCATCGTCAATGACGGTTTCGGACACGCTGCCTGCCGTTTTGATTCCAACTGGCTTTTTTGCAAAAATCGTCTCAGCAATTTGTTTGTGATATTGTTCGCCACCTACAACGTAGCACTCGAAGCTGCGAGGGGGACGCCCGTGGTCGTCCTCTACATCCGTGTAATTTGCCACCACACCTGCGCTTACTACGGTTGGAATACGTAACAATGATGCACGGATCGCGTTTTCGTTTCCACTTCCGGCACCCTGGATGGCGGCTTCAAAGCGTTCGCGTAGAGCAAAATCGCTTTCCATGTCTGTTCCAGACGTTACCAGCGATTTCCCCTCTACGCTTGTCACATCCGCATCCGGATTGACGATTCCGTTGATACTGCTCACTGTCACGTTTCCAATTTCTCCAGCGGTCGATGCGTCAACCGTCATTTCTGCGGTTCCGTTGTCCTCGATTGTTACCGCCGCAATGGATGCAAACGTAACACCCGCATCTGTACTAACCAAAAACCCACTCGGTATCTCATACCCTGCCGTCCCATGTACGGTGACAGTGTAGCGCGCTTTCGTGGCCGCATTTCGTGCGATTCCCGCATATGGGCATAGGCGGTCCAGGCTTAGACCTGTGGCAGTGGAGGGATACCGGCTGTAATAGATAAGCTCCGCCGTTTCTTCTAGCTGTTCCTGGTCATACGCATTGATTCGGATATATTTTCCAAGAGCTGTGTTTTCTCCGGTCTCTATGTCCTCACCAAACAGCTCCTTTGCCTTGGCTATTTTGGCGTTTAAAATATCATCGTAAGTCGGACGTTGATAGCCTGTATCTGTTAGGCCCATGTATACACCTCCTCTACAACTGCGCCATCGCTGTTGTGCGCAGTGAATTGGACGGTCGCCGTCCTTGCTTCGCGCGTAACTGTAAAACTATCAAGCGCAAACGTATCGTCCACCTGCTTTAGCCCGGCAAGCACTTCTGTTTTTAGCATGTCGTCTGTAATGTGTTTTCCTAAGATGTTTTGGAATTGGATCCCTTCGTCCCAGTTTAGGAACCAATCCTTTTTATTTGTGCCCAACACCATACGAACGGTCTGAGCGGTCAAATCATCGCCATAGGCCATTTGTAATTCGTTGTTATACAGCAAGAGATCCCCGTTTTGATCCAGTAAAAAGCCTTTCATGAAAGCACCCCCACAAGGACAGAATCGGACAAATCGTGCCGGTGCGTTGTAGGAGTGTTGCTTTTCCCATGCCGTGTGTCGGTGATATCTCGCTCGCAGCACATACACAGCACCAGGCTTCCCACCGCCGGTGGTTCATAGACCGCAAATGTTTTTGTCTTGGAGGTGGTGGCGCTCGTCATGTACGTGATTTCTTGCCACTTTGTACAGGCGGATCTAAGCACTGGGACGTTCGACACAACGGCCTGGGCACGGACTTTCTGCCCTACTTGCTGGATTCCTCCAAGTGGCTGTATGGTTGCTTCTGCACCGTCACAGGATATCACACGGCCAATATAGGCAGTGTGCAAATCCAAAAACTTCCGCTCCATCAGATCATCTAGAATCGATAGGTTACTCATGCGACCACCTCCACTTCGGTTGTGCAGTCTGTGCTGTTAAACGTGTGCGTTCCGCTGCGCACGCGGTAACTACCATTTACGCCTTGTGCCTGCACCTGTACTATTCCGCCAGTATACAAGCGATGCTGCAATAGCATTGTCAAACGATATCCGTTGACAGTTCGGGTGGTATTATTGACTGTCTGTTCTTCTTCGAACGGCTCCGGGCTGTTGATGAGGCCCGTGTCAGCAGTCGCCAGAAAATGCAGGTCATCTCCGTCTTTTAGGTTTCGGGCATATATCTTCCCTTTGCACACATATACAGATATATTGCAAGCGTCGGCTTGTGTCTTGATTGCTTGCATCAAGTCGCCATCTACTGTTTGGGCGTCTTTATATGTGTAATCTTCCTGGACTTTAAATACAGCAATTGGAAGCCCGGTTTTGCTGAGCAACTGTCTCAGAATGTAACTGGCTTTGCTACCAGCAGCAAATGACAGACTCTCCACCGTGTGAGTTGCGATATCGTCCAACATTTTGATGGTCGTAGCTTTGTCTGCACCACTATACGAGGTAGACACTTTGGAAACGTATCCAGAAAATACAACATCGGTATCCCCTTTATAACCCGCTTCCACGGTGATCGGCGCGTGATATTTGATTTGGTTAATTGTGCTGTCCGTCAAGTTGTAAGCGACTACCTCTCCTTCATTTGGATTTAAGTCGTCATCAAACGGAATGGAAAATTCCAAGTCGATTTCATCTGATTGGAGCGTCACGCTTCCGGTTCGGACGGTGGCGACGCTGCCAAAAACACCGTCAGGCGCTTTAGCATAATCTTTGCCCCATTTGTCCGCGGATTGTATTAGCTGTGTGACGACTTCTGGAGTAAATGCATCTGACACGCGTCTAGAAGTTGGTTGCTTGCTCATCCCAATCACCTACCGTCAAAAGCACCGTATTGTCTAAATTATCAAACGTCACTGCATTATATTCTTGGGATTCGTCTAACGGGGTAATTTTAATCTGCGGAAAGCCATCGTGCCCTCGGAAATCCTTCCAAAGTGGTACGCCGTATGTTACAGGTTCCCCATCGCACAAAGCTATTCCGTTTTTAGACAATCCAAGTGTAAAAAATCCTAAGCTGTTATATTCGACAGTGATTGTGTACACCTCGGATCCAAGAGCAATGTCAAAATAATAAGGTATAATATCTTTGCTAATTGGAACGGATGCCATGTGATCACCTCACTTGCTGGGTGCCACCGTTAGTTTTTGCGTTTCCGCCAACCGCAGGCACTCCTTCAATGTTGCTTTTGTCTACCCATCCATACACGTTTTTCCCGTCTTGAGATATCAGGTGGTATCCGTGTTTTGCCCAATTGCGGGTATTGATAATTGTGATTTTACACGTGCTGCGGCCTCTTTGAGCAGCTGGTGTCCCTGCATCAGATGAAACATACACAGGACCTCCCTTAAACACAACGATGGCTCCCACTTTCAAAGTGGCTTCAGGAGGGTTCTTTTGTTGTTCCTGCACCTGCTTTTGCGGTGTCTGTGGTTGCGGCACATAGGCGCTTTTAGCAACCCGAATTTGTCGCAATGTCATGTCGAAATTGCATCCGCCATACGTCGTGTTAGGGTGAGATGTAGACAGGGATACAATTTGCATACTGTTAGCGGTGTTTCGGCCAATGTAATCAATTAGGCTCCCGTCCTGTTCCAACTTAATGAGTTTGTCCAGAACGTCCTGAGCTTTGACTTCGTCGTATGCTACAATCATGCCGGATAAACTGATTTCAAACGCTTTTTGCTTAACAGAATCGGTCAGATCGATGCCTTTTTCTACCGGGTGTGTGGTTGTATCTACATCCCGAGAAACGCTTTCATCTGTTACATGGATATACATATTATTAATAAGCGCCATAATTTCATCACCTCAATACGCACGGGCGAGCGGAGCTTGTCGCTGCATAGATTCCAGCGCTTCCTGAATGCCTTCTTGCACTTTTTGCTTAATTGTGCGTGCGAGTGTCCGGCTGTCCATATCTGCGCCGTTGACCGTTAGATTGACAACGGGTGCGAAATTGGTCGTCGATGTGTTGGTCGTAGCGGGCACCGTAGATGCAGGCGTATAGGTAGGACTTTGAGTTGCGCCCAGCATCTCTCCTGCCTGTTGCCACAATTCAAGTCCACGTTTACGCTGACTGTTGACCATAGGAATAATCATTTCCGGACCTTTTTCTGCTACAACGCCACGGTGTCGAGCGGTTATCAGGCCACCTGTAGCATGTTTTGTTCCAACGCTATTCTTGACGCCGAGAGCCTGCTTGCCTTTGTCAATAATTTTTCCGACAATTCCTGATACGCTTGACCAGATATTTTGAAAGAAGCTTACAATCCCATTCCATGCGCCTTTTATTGTATTTACGGCCCCAGTAAACGCCCCTGTGATAGTGCTAACTGCGCTCTGTACGCCGCTTGTAATACTGCCCCAAAGGCCGCTGAAAAATCCGATAATTGGCTGCACCACTGTGCTGTTAACCCATCCAGCGATTGCCCCCCAAATGGAAACAATGCTGTTCCAGACATTTGTAACAATGCTTGTAATCTGCGTCCATAGGCTTGTAAAGAAGCTAACGATGGGCTGAATCACCGTAGAATTCACCCAACTTGCAATCGTTCCCCAAATAGATACAATGCTGTTCCAAATACTTGTAACGATGGTTGTTATTTGCGTCCAAAGTCCAGTAAAAAAAGTGACAATCGGCTGGATCACCGTCGAGTACACCCAGCTGGCGGCAGCGCCAAACACGGAAACGATGCCTGCCCAGATGTTTTGAACGGTGGTCGTTATCTGTGTCCACAGCCCTGTTACAAAGGAAACAATGGGCTGAATAATATTTGTGCTGACCCATGTTGCAATGCCACTAAACACCGAAACGATACTAGACCAAATAGACTGCACAATTGTGGTAATTTTTGTACATAGGGCAGTAAAAAACGAAACAACCGGTTGAATCACTGTTGTGTTTACCCAGTTTGCAAACTGACTAATTGGGCCGCTGATAGCTTCCCAGATTGTCACACCGAGGCCAACAAAGAAATATCCGAGATTCTCGAAAAATCCTTTGACCGGCGTAATAATCTTGTCGGAAAAGAAACTTGTCACCTCACTCCATGCACTGGTTACTGCGTTTTTTGCCTGACCAAACTTGTCACCAATCCAGCTGCCTGCCGTCGAAAATGCATTCTGCACGGGGGTGGAAACGTTTGAACTAAACCAAGATCCAACCGTTCCCCATGCATTTTCTACGGTGTTTTTTGCTTGGTTCAATTTGTCTCCTATTGCGGATCCTGCATCAGATACTGTGGATTTTACCGATGCCCAGGCTTTCCCGAGCACGCCGGTTTCTTTCGTAGCGTTTGCAAGCCATTCGCCTAACTTGTTTCCGCCAATGTCGACGCCCAATCCTCCCAAGCCTGCGCCCACGGCTGCTCCGATTGCTGTTCCAATCCCCGGCACAACGGATCCAACTGCAGCCCCTATGCCTGCGCCTGCACCAACACCGGCTAACTTTGTGCCACCCTGGAACTGCTTTGTTCGCTTTTGATCGGGGTTTTGCTCTTTGCTTGCATTTACTAAGTCGCTGACGCCACCGGCGGCAGACAGCCCAGCACTAATCAGCCCGCCGATCACTGGAACCGCTTTTAGAGCGGTCTTTCCAATGACCTTTGTGCCCACTTTCGCCCCTGCTTTTGTTGCGGCCTTTTGTGCGCCTTTCCCACCGATAAAAGAGAACAACCCACTTAGCAGATTTCCGGCGCCGCCAGACCCACTTGAACCAGCAGCTTGGCCTGCGGCGCCTCCTGCAGCGGAAGCGGCCGTTTTGGCCGCGTTATATGCATCTTTTGCCTTGTTAAAGTCCTGAAAGGCTTTAGTCAAGTCCTTTACGTTTTGGACAACACCGGCAACAGCCTTTACACCTTTACCAACCTGCATTGCCGTCCACATGCCCGCAATTGCAATGCCGATCGCTTTGGCGTGGTTTGCCACAAAGCCCGCAGCACTTTTTAAGAAGTCAACTAGTCCCTGCACTGTGTTTTTGAGCTGGTCAAGTTTCTTCGCGTCCATCTCTTTGCCGGTGAATCCCTTGTAAAAAGCAGCAACGATTTTAACGGCCATGTCCGCCATTTGATCAGCAATTGTGCCGCCATTTTTTGTAATCCAATCTTTGATACTTTTAAACCGACTACCCACCGCTTCGGCGGCTTTTGGGAGCATCTCTTTTATGGCTGGCCCAATTTGCTGTGCTGCACTTTTGATTTCCGTGACAAGCTGTTTTGCAAAACCTTTAAATCCGCCCTTATTGAACGAATCGTTTAATCGCCCAAGTGCATCATTTACCTGTGGTAACACCTTTTTAGAGAGTTTGTCCGCCAGCCCTTTTGTAATATCACCAAGCATGGATTTTGCATTGTCCTGCAATGTTGAAAGCTGGCCTGACAGCGTCTTAGATTGCTTTTCCATTGACTGGTAAAACAGCCCGCCTTTACTTGTTGCACGTTGGAACGATTTGGTGACATCATCCATAGAGATTTTGCCTTTTGACATCTCATCGCGCAACTCCGCCATACTCTTGCCGGTGCTTTTGCTCATCTCCTGCAACGGGTTAAACCCAACGTTAATAAACTGTAAGAGGTTATCTCCAGTCAGCTTTCCAGCGGCAGCAGTCTGGCCAAACGCCAGCGCTAAAGAATTAAACTTTTCCGCGTTCCCCTGTGATACGTCACCGAGCATCTTCATGTCGGGTAACACGTCTTTTTCGGAGATGCCGAAAGCCAACAGCGTTTTGGTGGCATCTGCCACATCGGTCATTTCAAAAGGCGTTTCCGCAGCCATCTGTTTCAGCGCAGATGTCATTTTCTGCGCCTTTTGCGCGCTGCCAAGCATGGTTTCAAACGAGGCGTTATACTGTTCCATGTCTGCATTGTATTTGACGCCCATCACTCCAAGCCCACCTGCTGCGGTCCCTGCCGCTGCAGCAATTTTTGTGGCCGTCGTTACAACGCTTTTTGCCAACGCCGCCGCTTTGCTGGCGATGGTAGATATTCCGCTTTCCAGACCTTTTAGGTTGGTGCTGGCCATTTGCTTAAGGCTGCTTTTTGCCTTGTCAGCATTTGTTTTTAACTTGTCAAGCCCGCTTGCGGGTTTCTTGGTTTTATTTTTTAAACCATCTAGTTCATCGCCTGCGCCCTTGACGGAATCTTTAAGTCCATCAAGGTCTGTCTTTGTCTTTTTTAATCCACTGTCATCAACGTCAAAGCCGATCTTGACAGTATCCTCGCGTACAACAGCCAACGTCTCACCTCCTCGATGACCGTTTCAAGGCTTCTTGGTACAAATCCAACGCTGCGTTAGCTTCCATGATTTCGTCTGGTGTCATCTGATGGAATGCCGTGTTATAGTCGATCTGTATATCAGACAAAACAAGGCGCCATAAATCCCAGTTACGCTTTGCTCGTGTTCTTGCTGTTTGTCGTGTTAATGGCTTGCTCCCGAAACTTGCCCTCCATAACCCCACGCCCAAACGTGAGGACGTCGTTCAGCTCATCAACAGTGTCAAAGTCATCAACCGTAACTTTAGGATCGACGATGACATTGTTCAAAATATAATCTGCGGTCTTTGACACGCTGGTAATCTCAGTGCCGTCGATGAAAGTTTCGTCCGCCGCACGCATGGCCGCCGACAAGCCGTTGAACTGCGCCGTATACTCAACACCGTTGATCGTCTTTTTTACCTGATAAAATTTATTTGCCATCTGTGAAACCTCCAGACAAAAAATTAAGGCAACGCCCCAACCCCGCGCTGCCTGATGCCTGCCTATTGCAGGCTTGCTCGATTTTTCTTTTTTTATTTAATTACTCGGTGGATTCGCACACATAATCAAACACAGTAAACGCAAATTCCATATCTTCTGGGGATGCGCCTCGGCTCATGTCTGGAAACGTGCGTAGTTTGGCCATCGTTCCACCAATGCGCTCGTTAAGTGCCTTATTGATGCACCACAAGGGAAACGGGTCGCGCCGATTGGCAAGACCCATCAGATACCCTTTTTGCGGACTTGTGACCTGCACAGACAGCGTAATCGTCCCCAACGTGTTATTTGTCACCGCGGCGACGGTGTCTCCCTGTGCGCCTACAGACGGGTCAAAAAGGTCTTCTTCTTTTTCGCCCGAAATCATGTCTTCGCCGAACCCAGTAATAAATACACCGTCCACAGTGACGGTGCAGTCCTTTGCGTCATAAACAGAAACCGCCATATTTACCCCTCCTATCAGATAGTAATCTCGCCCTTGATTTCAACCTCATGAATAGCACCAGCCAGTGTGAACGAAAATGTTCCACCAACATACCGGCGTTCTACACGGTCTTCATCTGATGTTGCCTCGCGCTTAGCATAATTAACGCTGTAATCTGCGCCTCCGTCTGCACTGTCTGCAATCATACCGTTGTTATAAGCGTCCTGCAGTACATTGACCGCCACAGCCTCCAGCAGCGCAATCCCGTTATCTGTGTAAGGAACCTTCGGTTGCGAATTGAGCACTTTCTGCGTGCGCCACGTCAGCTGTTGAATGATATAATCCTCGCTGTCGACAATATCAATGTACTCGCCGCCTGCTACCTTTCCTTCGCTGGTGACGTTATCTCCCGCCTTTGTTACGAAGGTGATGCCGCCTTTGTCGTGGATTGCTTTAATTTCCAGATCGGACAAATCCTGCGGCTGGATCCCTTTCAGTATCATGTTTTTATATGTAATACTGCCTGCGTTCTGTCCTGCTGATTCGCCAACCAGTGCTGCAACCGGCACCGGCGCGTCTTCCGTCGGTGTGCAATAAAACAACACCGACCGTTTTAATCCGGTGACTGTCAGATCTGTGGTGTCGTCCGACGGAAGGTTCGCAAAATACATTTTACCATCGCAATTTTCAATGACCGGAAGAATATCCGCTGCCGCCGTTGGGGCATCGCTTCCTCCCGTAGTTTTATCGTAAACGGTAATCAGCTGTCTCCATTCTTTTACCAGATTTTTTGCATCGCCAAGGAAATCGGTTACGGCGCCTGTAATGGCCTGCACAGCGATTTTCTCGGGCGCATGTGTCTGCATAAAAATCAAAGACGCTGCCTTATAAACCGTGCTGTCCAACGCAAAACCAGCGTTTACAACTTCATCCAAGCTGGTGCATTCAGTGTAGGCGATCTCTTTAGACGCC
>ERZ1090878.977-NODE-982-length-14225-cov-9.533239_pt1 | contig 14225 bp, 10 predicted proteins | sample MGYA00478473_ERZ1090878 | MGnify/ENA primary metagenome ERZ1090878 (study PRJEB33644, sample SAMEA5815720) | chicken gut metagenome | biome: Chicken; feature: Gastrointestinal Tract; material: Caecum | place: Ireland | collected 2019-01-01 | study: A study of the... | reverse complement strand
GATTTTCAGCACACCCACGGACACCAAGCTCTTTGTGATCCTGATAGTATTGCACGGCATCCAGTTTAAATTGCTTATCATGTGGTTTTGCCATTATGAGATCCTCTTTCTGTACCATACATTTATTGTATCATGTTTTCGGTATATAGGATTTTCTCATTTTCACTTGTACGATTTTGATTCTAGCACCATTATATTGCAGTTAAAAACGGAAACGCCATCAGTATTGTTGGCGATTCTATAGAAATAATCTAATTAGGAGGTACCTCAAAATGAAAGAAACAAAGATGAATGAATTAGTATGTCCAGTAGCACTTCCTGAAGGAACATTTTGTGGACATAACTGTGCGGATGGTTGTATCTATTGGAATCCTTATGACCGTGATAGCAACGGAAGACAGTATTGTAGCCATTATGGTAGCTATTACTATCCAAAAGAAAGGCAGGGATGTTTATCTTATAAGGACTAACCCTAAAAACAAAATAATGCTGTAATCTTTATACACAGTATTATAGCTTTAATTTTTGCTGGCCTCCTGGAAAAGTAATTTCTAGGAGGCTTTTTCAATTAAGCTGCTCACAACACCCCCAGTCAGAGAATAAGTTACAAATAAGCTGCAACTGAGAACCATAATTTTCATAAATTATTCTTTCCCTCTAAAACATTCGATGTCATAATTTTACTACCCGGATACATAAGGTAATTAATCCCACTCGCGACCGCCATCTCTTCTGCGGCGGCCCGCTTGGCTTTTACGACCGCATCGTCGATCTTATTATCCCCTTTGATCTCGATGAGTTGGTATGTTCCATCCGTCATTTTCGCTAGGAAGTCAGGATAATACTGCCGCAGCCGGCCCGATTCAGGATCATAGTAATAGACAAGTAAATCCCCTTGATTTGCGGTAAACATGCCTGTAAAATAGACTTCCGCGACTTTGTCGCTGGAAATATACTGCATAAAGCATTCACGTTCAGGAATGGAGTCAAAGCAGTACGTATCTGCATGAAAACTCTTCTTGATCTCATCTGGAGTAAATCCAGAGTATTTGTCCGTAATTACAAGATCATCCTTAGCCGAGAATTCATAGTAGGCAGCATTCTTCGGCTTTCGCAAAAGAATGAGTTCTCTCTCTTCTGTCTTCTGTTCGGACGTCATTTCAAAAAGAGCGTGAAAGATAGCTGGGATGACAATATCATAAAGCACGTCGTTATATCGATTCACTGCTTCAAGAACGGTATCTATCCCTTCCACAGACTCTTTTAGTATGCGGGATATCAACAGACAGGAAACATTCAAATATCGTGCGATTTCCGCCGTCATGGTATAAGCGCTGTATTCCGTTTGATCCTTCAAATAGTCTACATTTGTTTCTCTCGCCATTATGTCATGAGCCAGGGTTGTACGCTCATACATGGTGCTTGTGTATCTGGAGAGATCAGTGCTTTCCAATTCAAAGTTGATCGGTCCGGCGTACTCCTTCTTATGCAGCGCATATTCGTGCCAAACGCGTTTGAGTGTGATAGTCCGCGGCGGCGGCAGCACACGAACCTGATATTTGTGGCGATCCTCCTTGGAGGAATTTTTAATCTCATTGATGTTCATATTAAAGTTCTTATGAAGCTCGTTATCCAATATGTCATAATTCTCTTTTGATAAGAAAATCGTTGCAGTCTGCTGTTCATCCGTGATCGATCGGAGGCACCGCAGTGTTGCCTGAAGAACAAAGATTTTTGAATCTGGTACTCGGTATAACGCTACGCCGAACAGAGACCGGCAGTTCCAGCCTTCTTTCCCCTTTTCGACAAGGATAATAAACTGTTTGTCATTACCTTCTGAGCCGGAAACGTCGAGATTATTAAAATTGCGGATGTCTTCGTTTTTGGTGTACTTTGGGTCGCCAACGTTCACTAAAATCTTTGATGCGGGAATATCTAAATATGCGAGAATCTCTTCGAGTGCAGGCTTGACAGTGTGAACTGCCTCGTCAACGCTGGCTGCGTAAATTGCAAGTTTCGGATTCAACTCTTCGTATGTATGACCGCCATAACGTTCCCAGAATTTCGTCACTGCGGCTTTTAAAAACTCATGACTCTTTACGTTCTCAAATCCGATCGGGTCCGCGTCTTTCAGGTACCCGTTTAGGATGGCTTCTCTGAGGCCATAAGAATAAACAACTTCCGGAAGCAGTTGATTCTTTACATACGGCGTGCCCGTGAAGTTATAGCACGCGACAATCGAAGTGCTCTTTGCCAACAGATTAATTGTGTCACGCAAGCTGGTTTTTTTAGTACCGCCGGAGCGAATCTGCTTCTCAAGGTCTGCTCCAAATAAATGATGCGCTTCATCTACATAAACGCCAAGCTGCAGTAGGCGGCAAAGCTTTCGAAAACGCTGATTATCTTCCAGAGTCGTCTTATCCCAGACATTCTCATCGTCGCCGCTGCCGCCATATACGGCAGACAGGAGAGAGTTCGGATCATTAAAGAGAAGCTGTGCTGCCGTTTCAGGCTTTCGCTTCTTTTTTACGATGATCTTCTGGGTATTCGAAATGATGATGTTGAAATCTGATCCGTCAATGGTTTGTAAAACTGTTCCACTCTCTTCCATAAAGTGAAACTTAATATTTGCATCCAGCACTCGAGCATATTCCGGGGGAACTACTTTCGATTTATCGAATGTCATGATCTCACGGAGAGATTGTAGAACTGTCTTATCTGGTGCAAACACAAGAGCATTGTGACAGTATCTCTTGTCTTTTGGAAATTTATTCGCCAGCAAGAACTCATAGAAAATACAAGTTGCCATAAGAATGGTCTTTCCAATTCCCATCGTCAGCGCGTAAATATAGTTTGGATAGTCCTCCTGATATTTTTTCATCTGTTTGAACAGCGTGTCGGTTTGCCGCTCGGTAGGCGCATCAAAGAGGCTAATCTGCCCGCCTTTGTTGATTGCATAATAAGATGCATCGGAAAATTGATTTCTGCGATTGCGCCAGTCATCAAACATTTCATAGACCTGCTGATTGTTCATAAACTCTTTTATGAACACGTACATTTCCAGCGCTTCGAATTGCGGTCTGCGAAGAAACGCGTGAGGATTCTCTTCGGCGTCATTATGTGCCAAAAATTTTTTTGTGAGATCTTTGTACCTGGACCGAATCTTTTTTCGGTTGATATTATAGTACAGCCATAGCTGCTGACTGAAAGAAAAATCCGTACTGAATGTGCTTGCCATTTAGCGCACCTCCACTTCCAACGATTCAGAAATGAGGTCTGTAATCTTTACTCGAATCGTTCCGCTATCCTCCGGAATATCGTAGATACCCTTTACCATTTCGTTCTTTTCAGGAATGTCTGTCACGGAAGGCTGCATCACCACGCCGTCGTAGTTCCAGTCGATCATGACTGAATCGACAAGCTGCCGCCACTCTTCCACTTTCTCTTTTTGGAGAGACAGCTTCTGCATCAGGTTCATCGGATAGAATTCTCGAATAATCAGCTTGTCCCCCTCTCGAACTACCTCGGCCTCCGAATCGCGCTTGAGCTGAAGATTCGCTTTATCGCGTAGGATATCCATAATCTCGATGTCGACCTTATAGTCAATCAGTTCTTTTTCCAGCGCCGCCTTCAAGTCCGGCTCGTGCCCCATGCAGACAATCGTGATGCGTTCAACAGGCTGCGTAGGGTTCTCATCCTTTCGTTTCTCATAAGTTTTATACGGCAGGCTGGAAACCAAATCTTGCAAGTCTGCCTTCGTTGCGATCCGGTTGACTGGCATGATCTTCACCATGCGGCCGTCTAATTCTCCATCCCAGATTTCCCCCTGGGGAAACGGCTGGATTTCGAGGGCAGAAATTAGCAGATCGCGAGCTTCCAAAGGATTGCGGAAGAAGTCGTAATTATTGACGTTATAGACCTCGAAGCCCGTATACTTCACGTCTTTTTCGGTATCCTCCAGCTTCGTCTGTGCGCTTTCTATCTCATTTGCCACAGACAACAGCCGTTTTGTAGTTGTTTGAATTGCACCGAGATTAATATCTGCGCCGATAAAACGACGGCCGAGTTTCATGGCTACTGCTTGCGTGGTGCCACTGCCCATGAAGCAATCCAATACGAGATCATCTTTATTAGTCGCACATCTTATTATTCTTTCTATTAATGCCTCGGGTTTCTGTGTTGGATATCCTGTTCTTTGACCATCTCTATTAGGCAACAGTATTTCCCAAACATCTTCTATCGGCTTTCCTTGCGGATTAGCATAGTATTTCTTGCCATTTACTAATTGATATGGACCATTTTCATCCCTTTGAAATCGTTTTAGAACTTTTTCTTCATGAGGAACATATATCGGAAAAAACTTTCTATTTTTCGTTTTTGAATAATAGAAAATATTATCATGTTTTCGTGGAAAAGTACTTGTTGACATACCCGCACTTTTATAGCTCCAAATAATTTCATTTCTAAAATTATCTGGACCAAATATCTCATCTAAAAGGCATCTTAAATGTTGTGATTTATGCCAGTCGCAATGTAAAAATATTGCTCCTGCATCAGTTAACAGTTCTCGTATAAGAACTAGTCTCTCGTACATAAATTGTAAATATTCATCATTAGTCCAAATATCACCGTACTGTTTCTCTTCAAAAGAGGTACTGTCACTTACGACGTCTCCAAGTCCTCGCACTTTTATCTTTTTCTTATAGTCGGCTTTGTCATCAAATGGTGGATCAATGTAGATAAGATCAATCTTGCCTCGATAATCCTTCAGTAGATGACTCATAACCTGCAAATTGTCGCCCCAGTAGATTTTATTAATCCACCCTTTTGTCTCCTGGCCGTATGTCTCTTTCAGCTGCGCCGGATAATACTGTGTCGAACGGTACGGCCGCTTGCCCGTCCAGCGAAGTTCCGGATACCCTTTGATGGTTGGCCGCTGCTCAAACTCAAACGTGAGTTGCTCATCCATTTTTTGTTTCCTCCCTGTTTGTCTCACTTATTCTTGCAGTAAAAACGAAAATCGCATTCTGTACAGACCTTCAGGTCCGTCGTTCGGGAATGAAAATCCTTTTTCATAATCTTGTGGACCGTCTCATCAAACGCGGCAACTGTTCCTTCCACGGCCGTCCTGGTATACGGGTACGTGATGGTCGGCACGCCGTTTTCCTCACCGGTGTAATAAAGGTGCATCTTGCTAACCTTCTGCCCCATGTTGGCTTCCACAAGATAAGCATAAAGATGGAGCTGCCGACGGTACTGCTCCATCTTTTCACGATCTCTCTCCATATCCGGCTTGCGCTCAGCTTTGAAGTCCACAATCTCGACCGTATTGCCTTCGCCGCGGATAAGGTCGATTTTGCCGTCTATAATGTACTCAGGTTTTACAAGAGAAACGTCCACTTCTGCCTGTTGAATGGCGGACCAATCCCCGTGCTGGCGCTCCACATAGTGCAGGACCTGCCGCAGCGCCGCATCCCGTTGAATCTTTGCCAAATAGGCGTGTTCCGTCTTCGTGAGCGAATCGTAGTTCGCGTCGAACCAATGCCGAACGTTGTCCTCCGTGATACTGGATTCTTCCTGCCGCAGCGCAGCGCGGTGCACGTCTTCGATGGTTTCATGCACGAGTGTACCGAAAAGCATTGCGCTGGCACGCACAGGCATGAACTCCAGCTCCTTATAGAATTTGTATTGCCGCGCACAGGTCTGATACACGGCAATATGCGACGTGAACGAGTAGGCATTCTTGATATTCACGTTTTTGACAGCCTTGAAATCAAATTCTGAAATATCAAAAGCCGGATCGTCGACGGACGGCAGCTCACTGTAAATATCTCTAAAGTATTTGCTGGGCGTCCGATTATCTTCATTGCACGTTAGAACCAGCAGATCCTGGGCGCGGGAAAAAGCCGTATAGTATAGCCGCCAAAAATCGAAATACTTTGTCATGTCATAAGGCTCAAACGCCGAACGATGATAGTATTTTTCTTCTATCTGAAGCAATAGATCGTTATAATTCTTACGCGGCACGTTTGTGAGCGAATCGACTACTACGATCGGGAACTCCATCCCCTTTGCCTGGTGAATCGTCAGGAATGACACACAGCCACTCGGAGCATACTCCGAATCATCCTCATATTCATTGATCCCGCCATCGTATAACAGGCGCAGGTATAGATTGAAAAGCTGTTCCGTATCCTTAACGACATACTCCGAGTTCAAAACATCGACGCGGTGCAAATATTGGAACTTTCCGATGATCTGTGTAAGCTTCGCGAGATTTCTTGCCGGCCGAATGTCCACGACCCCTGAACTCATATCAATGTCCAAAATACCAGCAAATGGCTGGAACTCAAACAGCTGATATAGCAGTCCGGAATATGCGTAGTCCGTGGTTCCCTTCAATACGGTGTGAAGTTTTCCGTGTTCTCGAATCCACAAAAGGAGTTCTCTGTTCTCTGGTTTCGTCAAGTATTCATTTGCCAGCACGATGCAGTCGTGATAATACGTAACATGCTGCGGTTGGAGATATTTGTAGGCCCCGGTCTCCAGCCACTGAACGTACCGCGGAAACAATAGCATCAGACATCCTAAACAGAGACGGATTTCATCTCTCTGAAAGAACATGTCCGATCGCGGTGAATAAACGTTGATATGATTCTCCTCGAGAAAATTTGCAAGTCCCGTCGCCTTCGGATGTTTTACAGAACTAAACAAAAACGCGATCTGGTTGTAGTCTGAAAGCTTACCTGACTCTTTGAGTCCTTGAATAAAGGACAGCACCTTTTCATACCATTCATCAATATCATCTTCGACCGCCAGCTTGACCACAGCCGGACTATGGAAAGAAGTCCGCTGGCTCGGTTCAATCTGTTTTTCATACCTATACCGATCCCAAGAAAACTTGAACTTCTCCCCTTCCGTCGTTTTCATCCAACGGTTATAGAAATCAACGATGTCACTGTTGGAGCGATAGTTGATGACCAGAGAAATAATCTTGCATTGGCCCTTCTCGAATTTCTGCGGAAACTCCAGAATATTTCGGATAGTTGCCCCTCTAAAGCGATATAAGCCCTGATCATCATCTCCTACAACGCAGATATTCCGTTGTTCACCAGCCAACAGAAAAACGATCTGTTCCTGAATGAAATTAGTATCCTGATATTCATCCACCATGATGTGCGTAATCTGTTTTTGAAGCTTCTCGAGCACCTCTGGATATTCTGTCAGGAGCCTATATGTCTCGCACTGGATAGAAGAAAAATCCATAAGATTCTCTTCACGAAGCAGTTCTTGATAAGTGGATAGAGCTTCGCCGAGTGCTGCAATACGGGGGTCACTATCCTCTATCAACTTTTCGGCCGGTACCAGCTCCTCAGCCAGTATATTTATGTACTCGCAAAGCGCCTCTGTTTTCTTCCAATCCCCGCCTTTGGGAAGCACATTTTCAATATCAAAAATGCTTTTGAATTCATGAAAATGCCGAAACACCATATACTTCTGATCGAAAGCATCTAGGATTCGATAGTTCCGGCGCAATCTCGTATACTCCAAGTGTTCCTTGAGTATACGAAGACAGAGAGAATGGAAGGTGCCAATATACATCTCATTGATATTCGCAGAGATTCCTCGTTCGGATAGTTCATTTGTAATTCGTGTAATGATTTCTTTTGCTGCTTTTTCCGTGAACGTTGCAATAAAAATACCTTCTGGCTTCACCCCGCACTCTTCTATAAGATAGATCGTTCGTTGGACCAACGTATATGTTTTCCCGGTGCCTGGCCCTGCAGTTATAAGGACAGGCCCCTCTGCGGCCGTTATCGCCTCTCGCTGTGCCTCATTTGCATTTTTAAAATCAAACATTGCTTTGTCCCTTTATTATCACTCTGCTTTTTACAAGTCGATCTCTTTTACAATATTATAACTTCTTTATTTTGGAATATCTACTTTTCCATGAAATTTAACTCTCATTTTCTCTGTTCGAAGACATATTGCAAAAAATCTTTTGCCCAACAAATATCAATCACGTATTGTTTACATCACTTTCCCATGTTCAAAAAAGTTCCCTTTTCTTCAGTCTCAAAGTCAAATCCCCCTTCGTGCAACGCACAAAGGGAACTATAGGACGACCCTGGCCCCCTGGCCTGAAGGTGCGACAACTTGCCGCACCTATTCTTTTCTCTGTCCGAAAATAGCAGCCAGCCCTTTCCCGCACGCGGCAGGAAGGGGCCGGCTGTTAGTGCTATATTATTCACTTGTATTGGTACACAAGTCGCACATTATCATAAATTATTTACTTCACTTGTTTTTAACTTAATCTGTTATGCAGTCTTTCCAGCCTTTATGATTTCAGCTGCTATACCGTTCATGTCATAAAAGCCATCGTATAGTTGGGTTGAGCTGTTATAGTCTCCGAAGGGGGAGATCGCTTTACTCGTGTCAAAAGATTTGTCGAGCATTTCCTGATAACCCGCTTTAGTTGTTTGTTCGTCATTCCAATAATATACGTATATCGGGTTTCCGCTTGAATCAAGCTGAACATTCGAATTATCAGGCGCTCCATAGTGGCCAGAAGCAATTACGGTAAAATTATCATCTTGAATAGAATAAATGACGTCATAATACTCATCCATGTGGCCTCCAGAATCGCGGAATAAATTTTCCTTTTCTAAATAAGTCAAGCCGGATACATACAAACTTTGGGTGATAACTTTATTACCGTTAAAATATGCAATTTTAGACCCGCCAGCTGTTGAACCATAATCAACATACAATTCCGGAACGTCATCATTGTTAATGTTTATTAGCTGATAAATATTTGAATTTATCACATTATATAAATTATAGTAATCGTCGATAATAAAATTAAAATATTCAATTTGCCAATTATTTAACTTTTCCACATTTAATTTATTTGCATTGGCTAGCACATTAATATAATATGAAGCTGATTCACCCTCTGGCCAGTTACAAACGGCCCAACGTTCAACACATCCAGACGAATCAAAAGTAAGGGATAAAGAAATCACATTAAAGTCTCCCACACTATCCCACAAATATATATCCATGTGATCATCCTTATATGAAGTAGGAATAAACAGTCCATATTGATCGACCGTTTTCAATACTTTCTCTTTACTATCTCCTATTTTTACACCATAAGCGGACACACGAGGATCTGTATTAGATATAAGAAATTCTTTCATGCTCTCATCTACAAAAAATAATCTCATATCTTCGGACATATATGTGGTATCATACATCTGTGTGATATCATCTTGCTGCTGTAATCCTTTCAATTCAATGAGTTCTTTTAAATTATCATAATAATCGGTGAGTTCTGTTATGTTTTCCTTCATTTCAAAATCTACATTTAGTACTTCATTTTTTGTTAAAGTAATTTCTTTGCTCTCAGTTTCATATCCATCTGCTTCTGCCGTAACTGTATAAGTGCCTTCAGGCAAAACAAATGAGTAGCCGCTGAATTCCGACGTATTAACTGTGTCTATAGTATTCCCCGCAGAATCAAATGCTGTGATTGTTACACCAGTCATCGCTTCTACAGAACCATCACCCGAAGTATGATAGGCCATGCCGGTTACGATACCAGATGTGTTTTCCTCCTCCTCATCCTCTGTAGGTATATTCTGTGCCAACTGAACGGCAAAATAAGCATTTACAATAGGTGTCGTGTCCACAGAATGAAAGAAGTTAGAGACACTTTCTGAATCAAATAGCGTAACACTAGTTGAAGCACGGATAATACTTGCAACTTGCTCAGCACTTAAGTCCGGATTTACGCCCCAAACAAGCGCCGCAACTCCAGTAACAATTGGTGCTGACATAGACGTTCCGTCATCCATTACGGTAATATTAGTAGGAAAATCGCTTAAAATGCTCTTACCCGGTGCATAAACATCCACTCGCTTCCCGACTGTGCTGAATTCAGCGGTCTTATAATAGTTTGTATGATTTTCTACTGCGCCAACAATTAAAATGTGTGACTTCACTGTCTCATCTTTGATTGCTCCAAAGAAATCATATTGAGCGTCATAAACTGTATTATCCTCGACGGTATCATCTACCATATATCCATAAGGATGATCTTTGCTTACTTCGCATGGTGTCCAATTATATCCATTCTCATTTCCTGCACATTTAACAATTAAAAAGTCATATCCTGCGTTTAAACATTTTTTTAAATAATCTTCAAGAGAAGCACTTTGTATCTCTAAATCCGTTAATGCATTTTTAACACCATGCTGAGCAGCTACAAGCAATTCAGAATAACTAATAGAAAGATTGATTACCTTGATACCTTCATTAAGCATCAGTGCAATCGCATATTTAAGTTCAAATAATGCGTCCCATTGACTTTCGCTTTTTGTATCAGTAGGTGTAGATGCATACGAGAATCCATATAATTGTGCATTCTGGCTTACACCAGCAATTCCAAAATGATTTTCTGCTTTTGCTGCTATTAACCCCGCTACGTGTGTGCCGTGAGCATAGTTCGTTGTTGATTGATTTGCTTGCTTTGCGCTGCTATACAATGAAGACACCATGCATTTCCCATTTTCATCCTTTGGGTTATTCCATATTTTCACGAATTCATTCTGCAAATCCTCGTTATCCGTATCAAACATAGTGTCATATATTCCTACCTTTACAGGTTGGAATTCTACGTTCATATTCCAGACTGAAGGCAACATGATTGCTTCAGCCCACCAGTTATTACCTTCTGGTTTTATCTCAGACCACTGAGATCCTAAAGTATCTTTTCCATTATTCGCGTCAATCCAGGGATCTTTTGTATAGTCGATCGACGAAGTATTTTGCTGGCTGGCATAATTTAGGGTGGCATTCTCAACATCTTCATTGCTTTTCAAATCTGCAATAATTGCGTTAAGTTCTTCAAATGTTTTATTATTAGAAAATTCGATTTGATAGTCGTTTGAAATTGAAATATATCCGACTATATTTCCTCCCTGTTTCTTTATCAACTTTTCGACCTGCTTATTCGATACACCGTCTGCAGCTGTCAACAAAATCTGAGCATTCACATAATTCGTATCACCTTCAAACACAATATCATCGTCAGAAATAGGCTGATAGTATGCTTCGAAGGTTTTTTCATTGGAGTTATCAGGTGTTATACCACAACCGCTTAAGCACAGTGAAATCATACACATAAATGCCAACGCTATCTTTGCTATCTTTCTCATAAAAATCCCTTTTCAAAATGTGCACACGTGATGTACGATTTGGACTAAAACTCAGTTTGTAAATTATATTTTACATCAGCTTTTAAATGTTTGCAATAATCCAAGTTAATAAAACGCGATTTTTAAAAAATTTCTCTTGTTCTGTTCTTAATTTATGAATTCTTATGTGCTCAACAACTTCAATTCTATCTGAAACAGCAATTGATCTTTCCATGTGAAAGCAGACATGATCCGATCATTGTGCAGTTTTATTTCTTTTTAATGGCAATTGTCCGTACAGAGATTGTGCGAATATTCCAATAGGGATCAACGGTGTTGCCGCAGCCCATAACGGTCAGGCGACAGAGGGAACAGTCCTCAGAATCTAGGTATGCGACCTTGACGATGCTGGACATCAGAAAAACAAATAAAGCGATGCTTACATCGGAATTAGAGGTTATCATATAGCTGTAGGTAAAATTACGTCGGTGTGCACTTTTGTGTATACCGATCACCGTTTCGGTGTGGATTGAAATAATGACAGAAGTTATATAATTTTCAACGGAGGAAGATAGGCTGCAAGTTTTTCGCCCTCTCCTTATCCCAACTTACAATTACTGTCTATTTGAAACAGCAGCCGGCCCTTCCCGTACGCGGCAGGAAGGGGCCGGATAAATATCTTGTTTCATACGTTGCTAAAAATTGTCACTCAATTTGAGCCTTTATTCGTTGACAATCGTGTCATTTACCGTGTATATTAAAGATGAAAGAGGTGAGCTTCCATGCAGTTTTATACGGTAAGAGATTTGCGAACAACCCCAAAAAGTATCTGGAAGGATCTTGCCGAGGATGGTGAGGTCATCATCACAAACAACGGCCGCCCGACCGCTCTGATGCTCGACATCACGGACGGCAGCTTTGAAGAAACCCTCAAGGCAGTGCGGCAGGCGAAGGCGATGATCGCGTTTAATTCGATGCGCGAACATGCCGCAAAACAGGGGTTTATGAGCGACGAAGAGATTGAGGCCGAAATTGCGGCGACTCGCCAGGAGGAATGAACAATGTTGGTGGTGATCGACACCAACGTGCTGGTGTCTGCTCTGTGGTCCAAAAACGGCGCGCCGGCTCAAGTCATCGGCATGGTATTATCCGGCAGCATTATCCCCTGCTTTGACTATCGAATTTTGGACGAGTACCGTGTGGTTCTGCAACGGCCAAAATTTCGGTTTCCGCAAGGGCAGATCAATGCGCTGCTCGACTGGTTCAATTTCTGCGGGCAATCCGTGATTGCAGAACCAATCGATCTTCCGTTTTCAGACACCGCAGACAAGAAGTTTTATGAAGTCGCGAAGACCTGCGGAGCTGCATTGATTACAGGAAATCTGAAGCATTTTCCTGATGATCCGCAGGTCATGAGCGTATCAGATCGCAGCAGAATCATTCGTGGAAAATTGAAAAGGCCATATAAGAAAAAGGCATCGAAGGAGGAATAAGAATGAAAATCAAATCCTACGTTGGCGGGCACGATATTGATATTTACAAAGATTGTATATATGATCCGAAGATTAGAAAATATCGCGGCGGTGAGAAAGTCGCCACAATACCTTACGGTGGCAGGATGCTGTCCGCGTGCACGGCACCACAAATGGAGCTTGAGCCCATCCAGATGGACGGGGGAAGCATTCCCGTTCATTCTGCATTAGTATTTGAGCAGGTTGATCCTCTTCCAGAACCGGAAGAGTGCGACCTGTGTGTCGTATCGGCCATGTACGTGAATGCGTGCAAGGCTTTGGGGATAGAGACTTCCCGCCTCCTTACCGTAGGAGGCACCGTCGTCGATGAGGCAGGTAAAGTGATCGGTACCTGCTGGCTGAATCGACAATAGCTTGTTCTCTAATTTTAAGTCTTTTCTTTCATGGCGCAAGAGGTTATCATATAGCTGTAAGTAATTACGTCTGGTGCTAGAATCAAAAACGTACAAGTGAAAATGAGAAAATCCTATATACCGAAAACATGATACAATAGATGTACGATACAGAAGGAGGATCTCATGATGGCAAAACCACATGATAAGCAATTTAAACTGGATGCTGTGCAATACTATCAGGATCACAAAGAGCTTGGTGTCCGTGGGTGTGCTGAAAATCTCGGCGTGGGGTATAGTACCCTGGGCAAATGGTTAAAAGATTTCCGCGAATCCGGGGATATTCCTGTGCGCGGTTCTGGAAATTATTCTTCCGATGAGCAGAAGGAAATTGCCAGACTCAAACGGGAATTACGTGATGCACAGGACGCTCTTAATGTGCTTGATTTTACAATTTAAATGCAACAAAAAAGAGACAGCCCATAGGGCTCTCCTGTATAATGGTGTTTGCGACAATACCAATAAGGAAAGAGATTACTATGAGCTGTCACAAACATCTTACACTACTTGAAAGAGAAAAGCCAGCCCTTGCGCTGGCCAAAGGCCAAAGAATTTCACAAATCGCCAAGGAACTCTGTATCGACAGGTCCACCGTCTACCGCGAACTCAAACGCAATACCAGCCATGGCGAATATTTACCGGCCCTGGCACAGCAGGCATATCAAAAACGCAGGCTGCGTTCCCGGCGAAAGAAAATCTTTGCGGATGGTACTCTGTATCTGCACGTCGCACGGCTCTTGCTGGATATACAGTGGTCTCCCCAGCAAATTGCAAACCGCCTTCGATTGGAAGGGACGGGACACATCAGCTACATAACCATCTACCGGGCCATTCATGCTGGTATCTTCGATTCCCTTATACAGCCTGACGGACATCGCAGCGCAAATCGAAAACTTCGCCACCGCGGCAAAAGCCGCCACACGAAGAATTACGAGGAAAAGCGAGGTAAAATGAATATCAGCCACTCCATAGAGGAGCGTCCAAGAGAGGCAAACGAGCGGTCGAGAATTGGTGATTGGGAAGCCGATACTGTCATCGGGCAGGCTGGAATAGTCAAGAAAAGCGTACACCCATAAGCAGAGTATCAAGCGGCGAGAGGG
>ERZ1090878.970-NODE-975-length-14292-cov-7.910585_pt1 | contig 14292 bp, 12 predicted proteins | sample MGYA00478473_ERZ1090878 | MGnify/ENA primary metagenome ERZ1090878 (study PRJEB33644, sample SAMEA5815720) | chicken gut metagenome | biome: Chicken; feature: Gastrointestinal Tract; material: Caecum | place: Ireland | collected 2019-01-01 | study: A study of the... | reverse complement strand
GCGTAATCACGCCACATATTAAATTTATTATAAAACGGACAAAATGTCAATACTTTATTAAAAATTTCATCACAAGCTTTTTATTTTCTGTATAAAATTTACACTTACAGTTGTTTTTTTTCGCTGTTTATGGTACACTCGCTAGAGAATGCAATGAAAATGACCCAGATGATACGGTACATCTGCACAATAGATAAAGGAGATGACACCATGCGCTGCAAAAACTGCGGCTACGAAAACGAAGAAGGGCTTTATATCTGCCAGAACTGCGGTTCGCCGCTCTATGACGAGGCGCCGCTGACCGACGAAAACGGCAACCTGCAGCCGCCTATGGAAGACACCGGCGACGAGGACCGCGCAGCGGCCGTTAAACGCCGCAACATCATCATCGGCTGCGTGGCCGGCGTTGTGGTGGTGGCCATTGTAGTCGCCATTGTTGTGGCGGCCGTGACCGGCGGCAGCGACAAAGACGACCCCGCGACCACACCCGAAAGCAACGCACAGACGGCAGACGAAACACAGGACGACGATGACGACTACGTCTACACACGCCGCCCGACAAACCGCACGACCGAACGCACCACCGAGCGCACGACCGAATCCACAACGGAGCGCACGACCGAAAGCACAACGCAAAGCACGACCGAATCCACAACAGCTTCTACGACCCAGCCGCCCACGGAGTCCACGACCCAGCCGCCTACGGAGCCGACCAGCGACAGCGGTGAAACACCGCCCGGCACGGTCCCCCCGGCGCAGTGACCCGCGGCGAGCGCGCGAACGCGCTGTTTTATAAGGGCTACAACTGCGCGCAGGCCGTTGTGTGCAGCTTTTGCGAAGAACTGCACATGACTGCGCAAGACGCGGCGCGCCTGGCCTCCGGCTTCGGCGGCGGCATGGGGCGCCTGCGCGAAGTCTGCGGCGCTGTCAGCGGCATGGTGCTTGTGGCCAATTTGCTGTACGGCGACGGCTGTGAAAAGGATTATAATAAGAAAAAAGAACATTACGCACGCGTACAGGCGCTGGCCGGCGCTTACCGCGAGCAGACCGGCTCCATCGTCTGCCGCGAACTGCTGGGGCTGAAAACGGCAGGCGCCGACGCACCGCAGCCGGAGAAGCGCACCGCAGAATACTATAAAAAGCGTCCCTGCCCGCAGCTGTGCGCCCTGGCCGCCGATATACTGGACGACTACCTGCAGAAAGATCCGCCGCAAAACGCCGGCGCCGTGCCGTACGGCGAAAATTCGGCTCAGGCAGACACAGCACAGCCAAAAAATTGAAAAACTGCAATTTTACCCTTGCATTTTGTAAAAAGATGTGGTATAGTATTTTAGCGCAAAGCGAACTTTGCGCCATGCGCTGGTAGCTCAGCTGGATAGAGTGACTGGCTACGAACCAGTAGGTCGGGGGTTCGAGTCCCTTCCAGCGCGCCAAATAAAGGCGAACCGTTTTTTACGGTTCGCCTTTATTTTTTGTTCAAACCCGGAAGGGACTCGAACACGAGCGTCCTCGTCGGAACAAGCTTCATATCGCTTGTTCCGGCTTTTGTTTTTTCCGGTTCAAGCCGGAAGTGCGCTCACTGCGCTGTTCCTCCTCTACCCAAAAGTTTTGCCTGCGCAAATCTTTTGGGTGCCCACCATGCGAAGCACGCGGGTTTTTGGGAGGACCGTCCGGGGGACGGTTCGATACCGAGTACGGGCCCTTCCAGCGCGCCACGTCGTCGCGGACTTTATATCGTTCGCGACGGCTTTTTTATTTCCCGGACAAAGTCGTCTCTCACTCATACCGTCGCTCCTCCTTTCCCCAAAAAGCTTTGCATGCGCAAACCTTTCCGGGGACCCCATGAAAACGCAACATAGATTTTGCGTACATTTATTTTTTGAAAAAGACTCGAGCACGAGCATCCTCGTCGGAACAAGCTTCATATCGCTTGTTCCGGCTTTTGTTTTTTCCGGTTCAAGCCGGATGCGCCCCGCCAGAACCGGCACGCTACATGCCGCGGCGGTGCGCCGGCGGATCACCGGCGGTCTTCGTGATCGCGGCGGATGTCGGCGCTCCAGTCGGCGGCAAGCGGCGCGTTTGCGCGCACACACGCGCACGCCGCAGCCACGCTTTCATACGCCGTTTTGGTGCCGCGGCTGTCGGCGCGGTAATCGACCGCCCGGTCAGCGCCAATGCCGAAATGCCCGGCCGTCTCCACCGCATCCATATTGGCGCCGATAAACAGAAACTCCCAGCCGAAACGTCCCTTTTGCCGTTCGATCATGGCGCGCACGCGCGGGGCGGAATACACCCGGCTGGCGTTTTCCAGGCCGTCTGTCATGATAACGAACAGCGTGTGTGCCGGCACGTCCTGCCGGCGCGCATACTTGTGCACCGTGCCGATGTGGTGCACCGCACCGCCGATCGCGTCGCAAAGCGCGGTGGCGCCGCGCACAAAATAGGTCTGCCTTGTCAGCGGCGCCACATTTTGCAGCGGCACACGGTCGTGCACAACAAGCGTTTCATGGTCAAAAAGAACGGTAGAGACCAGGCAGCGCCCCGGCTGTTTTTTCTGCTTTTCCAGCATGGCGTTAAAACCGCCGATGGTGTCCGTCTCCAGCCCGGCCATAGAGCCGGAGCGGTCGAGAATAAAGACAAGCTCCGTAAAATCATTTTGCGTATTGCGTTTCATAAGAAAACCTCCTGTACTGTTTTGCTGCAACAACAGTATAGAAGGTTTTTGCCTGCATTTGGTCGCCCGGCAGGCGACTTTTTTGTGCGGCAGCGCCGCCCCGTTAAGCAAACACGAAACGGCTTTTCAGGCGATACGCCGCCGAGCATCTTTTGCAGCGCCAAACGCCCGTAAAATGCAGCGGCTGTTCGGTAAAAAGCAAAACAGCCGCCCGATGTTGATTTGCAGCAGGCGGCTGTTTTACTATATCTGCATTGTCAGATGCGCCTAAGCTTTCTTAATCCAGCTGGCACAGCCGTTCGTGCACGCAGGCGGCCACTTCGCGCGGCAGGCGCGCTTTTTGCAGCGCGGCGCGCAGCTCCTCTTTCGTTTCAGCCTTTTCAAACGGCCGGAACGCACGGTCCTTTTTAAACGTCTTGTCCTGCCAGCGCGAAAGGATGCGGATGACGCCCTCGCGCGGCGTCTCCTGTTGCAGCGGGTGCACGTTCTGCAGCACCGCCATGTGCGCTTTCGTCACGTCGGCGTTTTCGATCTTTAAAACAGCCGGCGCGCCGTCTGCCTGGGCGCCGCAGAGCTTTACCGTGTAGTCCCGCACCGGCGGAACGACCGAAACGTCGCCCTCTGCCGGCGAAACGGTAAAGGTCACCCGGCCGTTTTCGTAACGGATCTCAAACGCGGTTTTTGCTGTGTGGTCTTTAAAATCGGTGCGGCCGTTGTCCTCCAGCAGGGTGAACCGGCCGTTTCCGGGCACCGCCCAAATTTCAAATGCCTGCGGGTTGGCCGTTGTGTTGCCCCGGTCGGCCGACAGGGGCACGATCGCGCCGGGGCGCGCCAGCGCCGGGATCGTGTTCAGCTCACGGAACATGGTGATCTTCTGCCCGCCTTTATAGCGCCGGCCGGTGAAGATGTCGGTCCACTCGCCCTCCGGCAGCCAAACGGCCGTGCTGCCGAGCCCAAGCGACTTGTGCTGCGGCTGCGTGATGGGGCACACCAAAAGCTCGCTGCCGAACATGTATTCGTTTGGTACGTTGTACGCCTCCGGCCGGTCGGGGTGGGAATAATACATCGGTTCGCAAATGGCCGTGCCGTCCTCGTTGGTGCGCCGGTCCATCGTAAACAGGTAAGGGATCATCTTGTGGCGCAGGCGCATCCATTTTTTTGCGCTCTCGTACACGTCGGCGCGGTACTTCCACGGCTCTTTGCCCAAAAGCTCAATGGCCGTGGAGTGCAGGCGCAAAATCGGCGAAAACACGCCGAACTCGATCCAGCGCATGTACAGGTCGTCGTCGCGGTAGCCCTGGTGATGGCCGCCGATGTCGTGGCTCCACCAGCTGTAGGCTGCGTTCGCGGCGTTGGCTGTGAAATAGGGCTGGAAGTGCAGCACCGGCCAGCTGATGGCCGTGTCGCCCGAAAAGCCCAGCGGGTAACGGTGCGAGCCGAGCCCGGCGTAGCGCGAAAGGATCAGCGGCATCTGGCCGCTTTCCACGTTGTCCAGAAAATGGTAGTGGTTGAGCGCATTGAGCGGGTCAAGCCCCGGCACGTCGCTTTTTTTGCCCTGCTGCCAGTCGATCCACCAAAAATCTACGCCGTCTTTTTCGTAGGGCTTGTGGATAACGTCAAAATAGGCGTTCCAAAAATCGTCGCTGCCGCAGCGGAATCTGACCGTCTCTTTTTTCGCCGGGTCCTGCCCTACGGCCTTTGCCATGTCTTCGTACATGTCCTCATAGCTGTGGATGCCGTCGGCCGGGTGCAGGTTCAGCGTGATGTGCAGGTCTTTCTCTTTGAGTTTTTTTAGAAAGGCCCGGTAGTCCGGGAAAAGCTCGCGGTTCCACGAGTAGCCGGTCCAGCCGCCGTAGCGCACGCCGAAGCGCTCTTTCAGGCCGTGCACCCAGTGCCAGTCCATGTCCACAGTCGCCACGCTCAGCGGCACATCCTCCGCCGCAAAGCGGTCCATTAGATCCAGGTACTCCCTGTCGGTGTAGGCGTGGTAGCGGCTCCACCAAACGCCAAGCGCAAAGCGCGGCACAAGCGGCACCCGGCCGCTGATCTGGTAAAAGGCGCGCAGCGTTTCGCGGTAATTCTTGCCGTAGGCAAAGGCGTACCAGTCGCGCCCGCCCCCTGCGCGCGGCACAAAGCGGCCGTCGCTGCCCAGCAGCATCGACTGGCTGTCGTCCAAAAGGTAGGCGCCGCCCTCGGTCAAAAGCCCGTCGCGCAGCGGCACGGCGCCGCGCGTCATGTCGAGCGTGCGGCAGGTGCCTTTCAGGTTTTTCTGGCCGGCAAAGCGCAGCGTCTTTTGGGTGTCTTTCATATAAACACTGTGCGGCCTGCCGCCTTTCACAGTGAAAACGGCCTGAGCCGTCTCCACCGTAATGACGCCGCCGTGCTTTTCGGCGTGCATCGTCTGGCCCGGGAAGCGGCGGAACCAAACGGTAAAGCTTGCCAGGTCGGTGAACGTGCCGCGCTCCACGCGGATCAGACGCGGTGTCAGGCAGGTGATGCGCACATCGCCGAAAACGGCGATCTGCGCCTCGTCGGCCTTGGGGTCGGTCTTTGCGATCAGGGATGGTTTGAGCATATCGTATCCTCCTTAAAGGTGTATTCTTCACCCGGTTTTAACGTCACGGTGCGCGCCCGGCAGCCGGGCAGAATCTTGGCCGGGTCAATGTGCAGCTTTTTTGGTGCGGCAGCTGTGTTTTTAACGGTCAGCGCCTTGCCGTCAAAGGCCAGCTCCAGCCCGGCGCTTTGCAGCACCATACGCGAATTTGCCGTGCAGCACGGTGTGATCGTGAAATCACTTTTTTCATCCGGGCGCACGCCGAAAAAGCTGCGGAGCAAAACATCCAAAAACACGCACGGGTATTCATAGTAGCGCGCCGCGCCGTGGCTGGGCTTTTCGGCGGCCGGCCCGGTGTTGTAATAAACGTGGTTCATGTCGTAGCGCTCAAACAGGTAGTGACCGTTTTACCCGGTAGCTGTTTGCGCGCGGCAAAACGCCTCCGCCGCCCGGGCGAAAGACCCACAAAAGCTTTTGCCCGGCAAAACGCGCCGGCTGCCCGGTAGGCGGCACGGCAAAAAGGCGGCCGTTTTCCGCCATGCAGCCGGCCACTTCCACATCCGGTGAAAGGCGCCCGGTTTTTACGCCGCCCGGCGCGGCAATGGCTTGCGCACGGTCAGTTTTTGGCCGCATTTTTCTTCCCAGCCCTTCTGTCTGGCGATTTTGGCAAAACTGCCCCAAACTATGGCTATTATAGCATATGGTCTGTATAAAAAATAGATGAAAATACAGAATGTGATAAATTTATAAGCTTTTCCCCATTTTCTGCGCCGCGCCGTGCGCTTGACAAAACAGCTTGTTTTCCATATGATAAAACCAGAAGCATTGGAAAGAGGGTGCAGCGATGCCGCTGCAGATCATTCGAAACGACATTACGAAAGTTGCGTGCGACGCGATCGTCAACGCAGCCAACCCGTCGCTGCTGGGCGGAGGCGGGGTGGACGGCGCCATTCACCGCGCCGCCGGGCCGCAGCTTTTGAAGGCCTGCAAAACGCTTGGCGGCTGCAAGGTGGGGCAGGCCAAGATCACGCCGGGTTTTCACCTGCCGTGTAAATATGTGATCCACACCGTCGGGCCGGTCTGGCACGGCGGCAGCTTCGGCGAGCACGCCGCGCTTGTGTCGTGCTACCGCACGTCGCTTGAGCTGGCGGCGGCAAACGGCTGCGAGTCCGTAGCCTTTCCGCTGATCTCGGCCGGGGCATACGGCTACCCGGCAGATGCGGCTTTTCGCACGGCCGTCAGCACGATCGCCGATTTTCTGGACGCCGCCAAGCATGAAATTCTGGTGTACCTGGTCATTTACGACACGGCGGCCGTTTCTGCCGGCAGCAAGCTGTTTGCCGGCATACGCCAGTACATTGACGACAACTATGTAGACGAACATGCTTTCCGCCGCTCCCGTACGGCAGAACTGCGCCCGCCGCTTTTTGAACAGGCGGCATATGCGCCCATGGCGCAGAGCGCCCCAATGCCGGGCGTCAGCCTGCGCGACTGGGTAGACGGCGCGCAGGAGGAAACGTTTTCTCAGCTGCTTTTGCGCAAAATCGATGAAAAAGGCCTGACCGACGCGCAGTGCTACAAGAAAGCCAACGTGGACAAGCGCCTGTTTTCCAAGATCCGCTCCAACGCGGACTACCGCCCCAGCAAGCCCACGGTGCTGGCGTTTTGCGTGGCGCTGCAGCTCAGTGAGGACGAAACGCGCCAAATGCTCGGCGCCGCCGGGTTTGCCCTGTCGCACAGCAGCAAGTTCGACATTATTGTGGAGTATTTTATCCGCCGCGGCAGCTACGACATTTTCGAGATCAACGAGGCGCTTTTTGCCTTTGGCCAGCCGCTGCTCGGCTCGGCGGGATGATGCGTAAATAGGCAGTTTGTATTTCAGAAAGAGGGATGTGTGATGCAGAGAAACGAAGTTTGTCTCCATGCAAAGCCGGCCGCTTGCGGCATTTGCATGGAGTAACACGCCGCAGGAACGTGCCGGCTTTGCCTGTGTAACGATTTTACCAGGAGGAGCAGGCATGAAATACATAAATGCAAACCACATTTTGCCAAAGTGGCTTGTCCGGCAGCTGCAAACTTATGTGCAGGGCGGGTACATTTACGTCCCTGCCGACCCGGCCGGGCAAAAGCGGTGGGGCGAAGTGTCCGGCTACCGGCAGGAGCTGGACGAACGCAACCGGCAGATCCGTTCGGCTTACCAGGACGGCGTGCCGGCGGCGCGTCTGGCTGAAGAATACAGCCTGTCCGTACACGCCATTCGCAAAATCATTTACCAAAAATAAGGAACGGGGCTGCATTTGCAGCCCCCCTGTTTTGTATACAAATCATTTCTGCAGCGTTTGGTAGCTGGAAAGAAAGCGCCCCGGGCAGTACAATAAAGATGCGCTGCAAAAGCGCCATTATATACCCGAGGAGGCGCCGAAATGGATGCGAATAAAATTTATCCCCGCCTGTACGACCGCGAAACGGTCTACTTAAAAAACGTGGTCACAGACCCGGCCATATCGGTCGGTGATTTTACCATGTACAACGATTTTGCGCATGACCCACGGCAGTTTGAAAAGAACAATGTGCTCTACCACTACCCGGTCAACCACGACAAGCTGGTGATCGGCAAATTCTGTTCCATTGCGTGCGGTGCAAAATTTTTGTTCAACAGCGCCAATCACACGCAGACCTCCCTTTCCACCTATCCGTTTGCGATTTTCTTTGACGAATGGGGGCTGCGCATGCAGGATGTGGCCGACGCCTGGGACAACAAAGGCGACATCGTTATTGGCAGCGATGTGTGGATCGGGTACGAGGCCGTCATTCTGGCCGGCGTCACGGTCGGCCACGGCGCGATCATCGGCACGCGTGCCGTCGTGACCAAAGACGTGCCGCCTTACACCATCGTGGGCGGTGTGCCGGCAAAACCCATCCGCAAACGCTTTGCAGACGATGTGATCGAAAAACTGCTGGCGCTGCGGTGGTGGGACTGGCCGGCGGAAAAGATCCGGCAGTGTCTGCCTTATATTCAGTCCGGCCGCGCCGATCAGCTGCCCGGACATTAAAAACAGCGGTGCGTCTGTAAAAAGACGCACCGCTGCTGAAATTTTGGCGAGCAGGCCTTACTGTTCTTCTAAAACACAGCCTTTTTTTAATAGGATGTTGGCGTACTGGCGGCTTTCGCCGGTGATGACCACGGCAAAGGCCTTTTTGGCGCGCTCGTAAAAGGCAAAGCGCTCCAGGTGCGCCGGTTCGGTCTGCGGTTCGTATTTCTGCACCTCGCGCGTGTAGTCCTGCCAGATGGAAACATCGGCCGGGTCGCCCGGGCACTTTTCCATTAAAATAAAGTGTTCGCTGTCGTACTGGTCGAGCGGCAGCAGCTGCAAAACGGCCGAAAGCATCTCGGTGCCGCCGGTGCCCTCGGCGCGCACAAGGCGCCGGGCGATGGACGCGGCCGGGAAATTCGCGTCGGCGATCACCAGTTCGTCGCCGTGGCCCATTTCGCTTAAAATTTTAAGCAGCTCGGGGGAAAGGATCTTCGGTATGCCTTTTAACATGGTTTTGTCCTCCTTAGCGCTTTAAACGCGCTCGGTCCAGAGTTCGCCCGCCGCGCAGAACGTCTGCCCGGCCGTCAGGTGCAGCACGGCTTTTTTGCCGGCGCAGCAAGCGGTAAGGTCGGTGTCGGCCGGGGCTTTGAACGACGCGCGCAGCAGCTGCCCGTCTTTCCAGACAATGCTGCATTCGATGCCGCCGGGCAGCACCAGGCCGCGCATTTCGCCGGCCGGCCAGGCTTCGGGCAGGGCCGGCAGCAGTTCGGTCACGCCGCCGTGCGTCTGCACCAGCATTTCCTGAATGGCGGCGGCGCCGCCGAAGTTGCCGTCGATCTGAAAATAGTTCGGGGGGTGCTTGTCAAACAGGTTTTTGTGCGTGGAGTTGCCCCAAAGCTTTTGCAGGCAGGCAAACGCTTCTTCGCCGTCTTTCAATCTGGCGTACAAGCAGGCCGCCCAGGCGGCCGACCAGCCGGTCTGGCCGGAGCCGGCGCCCATGCGTCTGTCCAGCAGCTTGCGCGCGCCGGCGCGCAGAGCTGTATTTTCTTCGTCCAGCAGGCAGTCGCCCGGGTAAATGCCGTAAAGCGGCGAAAAATGGCGGTGGCCTTTTTCTGCCGGCGTATAGGGCGCGCTCCATTCCAGCAGTGCGCCGTTTTCATCTAAGCCAAACGGGCGCAGTTTTGCCAGCGCCCCGGCAGCCGCTTTGGTGTGGGCCGTTTGGCCGGTTTTCTCGGCGGCAGCTATGTAGTTTTGCAGCGTCTGGCGCACAATGGCCATGTCAAACGAGGTGGCGAAGTCGACCGCACCGCTTTGCCCGTCTTTGAAAAAGCGAAGCTCCGGCGAGGTAGACGGGCAGGTCACCAGTTCGCCGTCCTTTTCGGTCAGCCAGTCCAGACAAAACAGGGCCGCACCCTCTAAAACGGGGAAGATGCGCTGTAGTTTTTCGTCGGTATTTTCATAAAGCGTGTGGGCATACAGCTCGTTTGTGAGCCATGCGCCGCCCAGCGGGAAATAGGCGTAGACCGGGTCGTTTTTGACCGGGGTGGCCTTGCGCCACAAATCGGCGTTGTGGTTCACGGCAAAGCCGCGGCAGCCGTAATTGACCCGCGCGCATTCGCCGCCGGTCACCGTCAGCTCGTGCAAAAATGTTTCATACGGTTCGAGGCACTCGCGCAGGTTGGCGCCGGCCGTGAACCAGTAGTTCATCTGCACATTGATGTTGTTTGTGTAGTTGGACGACCACGGCGCGCGCACCCGGTCGTTCCAAATGCCCTGCAGGTTCAGCGGCTGTGTGCCGGGGCGAGAACCGCTGATCGTCATGTAGCGCGCGTACTGGTAGTAAAGCACCGGCATGGCCGGGTGGATGGTGCCGCTTTTGGCCATGCGCACCAGCTCGTCGCCGGACGGCACTTTTTCGCAGCCGTCCAGCCGGAAAACGGTGCGGCTGTACATCGCTTTGTAGTCCTCAGTGTGCGCCCGGCGGATCGTTTCGTAACAGTAGTCTGCCGCCAGCTTCTGGCCGATCTCTTTTAAAAGCGGCTGAACGTCCGTCTGGGGCATTTCGGCAAAGCCGCGAAAGCCCGTGGCAGTGAAAAGGTAAAGCACAATCTCGTGCGCGCCGCAGACGGAAAGCGCATGCTTACTGCAAGCCGTTTCCCCGTCGGTGACCGCCTTTACGCCGGCGCAAAACGCCATGGCCTTGTGTTCGTTGTAGCGGATCGGCCAAAACGCGGTGCGGCAGTAATTCGGCAGGCTGGTGTCGGGGGCATGGCCGTAAAGCAAAAGGCCGTTTTCGGTGCACTGCGTCTGCGCTCTCAGCGGGCTGGCCAGGCGCAGCGTCAGATCGAGCGGCTTTTCGCTGGTGATGCGCACGGCGCCCAGCTGGCCGGGGCAGCTGCAAAACGCTTCTTTTTGTACTTTGCCGCCGCAGTAAAAGCGGCTGATGTGCACGCCCTCGTCCAGATCGAGCGCACGGCGGTAGTCCGCCGCAGCGCGCATGTTTTTATAAGCGATGGTCAGCGTGCCGAGCGGTTCGTACGCTTCGGACCAGTCGCCGAACGACGTTTTTTTGATCAGTGCCTCTGCTTCGGCGTTTTTGCCGTCCAAAATCAGCCGCCGGATCTCGCCCAGCGCAGCTGCGCTTTGCGGATTCAGCTGGTTTTTCGGATAACCGGACCACAGCGTGTCGTCATTGATGTAAAAAGTTTCTTTTTGTATGCCGCCGTCTGCCATCAGGCCAAGGCGGCCGTTGCCGAGCGGCAGGCTGTCGATCCAGCGTTTTGCGGGCGTTTTGTACCAGAGTTTCATCGATTCAGCTCCTTGGTTGCGGCGCGGCGGCCGTTTTGCTGTTTTCATCCAATAACATAACAAATCATTTTGTATATGGCAATTTCTTTTGCAGCAATCCTTGCTTTTTCCGAAATTCATTTTGATTATATGAAAAAACAAAACCGATTGCTTTAGAAACCGTACCGAAAAATTTAGAAATTCTTGCAACCGCGCTTGTTTTGGCAGGATTTCTAAAAGGGATGCGCCGCTGCCGAAAGCGCGGCCCGGCAGGCGCCCGTATGCACAGGCCAAGACAACTGCGCGGCGCCTTGCAAAGACGACCCGGCAGCGGCATGTGAAAAGTCGCCCCGCAGGCGACCGAATGCGGACAAAAACGCGCTAGAATCATTATGCCGTTTGTGGTAGAATATTTTTAGGAGAGATGCATATGCTCGGCGCAATGATCGGCGACATCGCCGGTTCCCGGTTTGAATTCAACAATATCAAAACAAAAAATTTTACGCTTTTTACAAAAGACTGTTTCTTTACGGACGACACGGTCATGACCGTGGCTGTGGCCCGCGCGCTTTTGCAGACGGGCGGCGCACAGGGCGCGTTTCAAAAAGCGCTTGTCGGCGAAATGCAGGCGCTTGGCCAAAAGTACCCGAACGCCGGCTACGGCGGCTTTTTTAGCCGGTGGCTGCAAACGCCGCACCCGCAGCCCTACGGCAGCTTCGGCAACGGCTCGGCCATGCGCGTTTCGCCCTGCGGCTGGGCGGCCAAAACGCTTGAAGAGGCGCTGGCGCTTGCCAAGCGTTCGGCCGAAGTGACCCACGACCACCCGGCGGGTATCCGAGGCGCGCAGGCTGTGGCCGCAGCCATTTTTCTGGCTCGCCGCGGCAAATCGAAAGAGGAGATACGCGCCTATATAGAAAAAGATTTTTATCCGCTGCGCAAAACGCTGGACGAGATCCGGCCGCATTATACGTTTGATGAAACGTGCCCCGGCACGGTGCCGCCGGCCATGCAGGCGTTTCTGGAGGCCAAGGATTTTGAGGATTCCATCCGCCTGGCCGTTTCCCTCGGCGGCGACAGCGACACTTTGGCCGCGATCACCGGCAGCATTGCCGAGGCGTACTTCGGCATTCCAAACAGCCTGCGCCGCACGGCGCTTTCCTACCTGCCGCACGATTTCGCCGCCACCATCGACACATTTGCCCGGCGTTTCCTAAACGAACAAAGACAGTTGCCGGGAAGCACACCGGCTGCTGACCAAAAACAAAATACAAATCCCAAATAAAGTTTCGCTATAAGCGCAAAAGAAGCAGGCATTTTGCCTGCTTCTTCAGCGTGTCAAAAAAGGTGTGCTTGCAACAAATTATACAGCCTGACACGCTGACAGACTGCCAAAAAGGCGAGCTGGATTTTGTATTTTGCGAGTGGGAGCCGTCGTCTAAATGCACGCCGATACGTTCGCAACCGCCTTTTGAATAGTTTTTTGCGGCGATTGCTCACTTCAAGCGTGCATTTCTCCTCTCCCCAAAAAGCCATGTGACTTTTTGGGGACCCCCCTAGGTACTGCCCCCGAGCAAAAGACAAAAAGCGCAAAAACCGCACTGTTGTGCGGTTTTTCTGCTTTCTCTGTTACTTTTTTATATAAAGCGATTTTACAATGTGTTTCATAGCCGGAAAGCGATTCTTTTATCCTGTGATTTATGATGCGCGGTCCGGCCGGCTTTTTCGACAGTCTCAAAAGAAAAAGCAGGCAAAATGCCTGCTTTTTCTTTTAGGAGGTCTCCCGCCGGCCGGGCGGCGAAACCGGGCTGAGCAGCTGCTGCAGGGCTGCCCACTTTGCCTCGATCGCCGGCCAGGTGCGGGGATAGCGAAATGCAAAATCAACGGCGTTCGGCTTGATGAGAACGCCTTTTTCACGCGTGAACGAATCAAAACTGGCGCGGCCGTGGTAACCGCCCATGCCGCTGTCGCCCACACCGCCGAACGGCATGGAATTCGAGGTGATGTGCAGCACCGTTTCGTTCACGCAGCCGCCGCCGAACTGCAGATGGCCAAGCACCAGGTCGCGGTTTTTGCGGCTTTTGGTAAACAGGTACAGCGCCAGCGGCTTCGACTTTTTCTGCATGGCGGCGATCAGGTCGTCAAGCGATGTGTAGCCGATGACCGGCAGCAGCGGGCCGAAGATCTCCTCGCCCATGACCGGGTGGTCCTCGCCGTCCAGATCCAGCACCGACACCTCGATACGCCGGCTTTCCCGGTCGCTTTTGCCGCCGAACACCACGTTCGCGCCGTCCATATAGCCGAGCAGGCGGTCGAAGTGGCCGTCGTTGATGATCTTCGGCAAAATGGTGCTTTGAAGGCCGTTTTCGCCGTATGCCGCGCGCAGCTCGGCCACCATGGCGTTGATGAGCGACTGCTTCACGCTTTTGTGCACATACACATAGTCAGGCGCCACGCACGTTTGCCCGGCGTTGATGGACTTGCCCCAGACGATGCGGCGCGCCGCCACTTTAATGTCGGCCGTCTCATCCACGATACAGGGGCTTTTGCCGCCGAGCTCCAGCGTGACCGGCGTTAAGTGGTGCGAGGCTTTTTCCATTACGATCTTGCCGACCTTGACGCTGCCGGTAAAGAAAATGTAGTCAAACTTCAGATTCAAAAGCGCCGTGTTGACGTGCAGATCGCCCTCGACCACCACGACATAGCTGGGGTCAAAAATGTTGGCTACGATCTTTTGGATCACATGCGACGTGGCCGGCGCGTAGTCCGACGGCTTCACAACGGCACAGTTGCCGCCCGCGATCGCGCCAATCAGGGGCATCATCGTCAGCTGGAACGGGTAGTTCCACGGCGAGATGATGAGCACCACGCCGTACGGGTCGTGGTAGATTTTGGACACGCCCGGAAACTGCGTCAGCCCCGTGGGCACCACCTTGGTGCGCATCCACCCGGCCAGGTGGCGGATGGTGTAGTCGATCTCATTTTCCACAAAGCTGATCTCGGTCAGGTACGCCTCCATCTGGCACTTGTTCAGGTCCTCTTTCAGGGCGCGGAAAATGTCGTCACGGTAAAAGCGGATGGAGCGTTTCAGTTTTTTGAGCTGTTCAATGCGGTAAGCGCAGCTTTTGGTGCGCCCGCTTAAATAGCGCTTGTTCTGTTTTTCTACAATGGCCGCATAGTCTGTCATAGCCGGGGTCTCCTTTCCGAAAATATAAATTTGTTTATTTCGCCCAAAATTATAATAC
>ERZ1090878.967-NODE-972-length-14341-cov-5.141117_pt1 | contig 14341 bp, 18 predicted proteins | sample MGYA00478473_ERZ1090878 | MGnify/ENA primary metagenome ERZ1090878 (study PRJEB33644, sample SAMEA5815720) | chicken gut metagenome | biome: Chicken; feature: Gastrointestinal Tract; material: Caecum | place: Ireland | collected 2019-01-01 | study: A study of the... | reverse complement strand
CCTTCAAGCGCTTTAGAGTAAACTTCGGTGGATGCCACTGTATTAGGTCCAAAAACTGTAATGTATATTTGATTATCTGATGACATTTGAAAAGGGGGCATATTCTCAGGAGAAGTAACCAGAAAAGATTTTTCAATTACCATTTCTCCTTCGTAAGCAGTGAGGTCGGTCCTAATTAAATTCGCCGAATTATCGCTTGCAACAGTGACGAGAATATTAAATATTTCTGAGTTATCTTTGTTTATTGATTGCTGGTCGAGGTAAAAATTGCCGCTACTGTAGTTCTCACCCCAATTATAGAATTGATCATATTCTATTTCAATTAGAATTGCTAACCCTATAACAAGAGTTAACACCTCTATAATTACTGTTAAAGCAGTCATAAAAAAACGTTTCATTAGATATGCCCTCCAAAGTGCTTGGGAACTAATATTTCTTCTAAAAAAGAATTAGGCAATCTGCAATGAATCAAATCAGATTGCCTAATTCTACACTTTAGCATGTGATGGCAAACACAAACAATAGAGTTATATGTCTACCCAGTAATATGCATATGCTGTATCCCAAATGTAACCATTTGCTACGCGGGAATAAGACCGCACCCCGGGGGCAACGATACCAGAGGAATCAGATCTGCCAGAAAGGCTGCAGGAAGAACTATGATTGTAGAAAGAAGTGAAAACCTCTGAATACACCCATTTTCCTCCAAGATCCACACCATCTGCATGGCTCCACTCTGCATTTCCTGCTACATACTCAACAATTCTCGGTTGAGGAGACGGATTTTCGCCACCGGGATATTCTACATAACCTTCAGCAGCGGATGCTGAGGTTGCCAATGTAGCAGCAGCCATCAGTGTAGCAAAACAGGTAGCCGCCAGTCTTTTGAGTTTCATTACAAAAAGCTCCTTCAATAAAATGAATTGATTTATCTTGTATTATTTCAGTGGCCACTGATAACACAACAAGGTTAACCAAAAACGGGATTTTGTGACACTCACACTATAGCGCCTCTCAAAACGTTTGTAAATATCCTTAGATCCAGTGGTATTTTTTTCTGTATCAAATGGTAGAAAGACATAAAAAAGCGGCAGGAAATTAACACCTGCCGCTTTTCACAAGAACCATTTAATACAAAAAAACTACCGTTTAAAAAACACACTGAAAAAAAGAAAGGAATATGCTATTATGTGCTTAGTCCTTTTCTCGTAGCTTTTTCAGTTCTCGAATGAGTGTGAGGACAAGACCCCGTTCTTTTGGTTTCAACTCTTGAAACTCAGCTACCGCCTGTTTGGTTGCAATATCCTCTATTTTTGTTTTCCCGTCATCGTACAGATCTTCAACAGAAACCTTTAACGCCTGGGCCAACCGCAAAGAGTTCGCCGCCGATGGTGACCATTTACCCGTTTCCCACCTAGAAATGCAGGAGGCGTCCACACCACACAAATCCGCAAGATCTTCTTGCGTGTATCCAAGCTCAGTTCGAAATAGTTGAATGCGCTCCGGAGATACTTTATCCATAAGTACCGCCCCCTTTTGCTTGTTATTGTACCAAGCAAAACGCAGAATATCCATGATGATCTCTCATAATCAACTTGACATTCTCTCAGATTCCTTTTATGCTGTTTCAAAAGGAGGAATGATTTTACTATGGAATGTTTGGGTCGAATCTCTTTGGATATTCCCCTTCGTGCTTTTATCAAAACACTGTGGTCAAACCTGAGCCAACAGGGAAAAGAGGACGTGCAGAGCAAACAGGCTATTTTCAAGATGCTACTCACAACTGGCTGTGATTTTTATGAATTGCTGTCCCTTTATGCGGAATTTCCTTTGACAGAAAAAGATGGGGAGGCTCTCATAGAATACGCTCCTCCCCCTGCCAGTATTTTTACCATCACACAGGCTAACGTTCGTCTGGCTCTTCCCCATTGGACACCCTCCCGTTATCATACCGCCCCTATTACAGAAGTGGTGCAGGGAATTTACCAGCAACTTTTTCTGGGAAAGCCACTTGTAAAGGTCTACAACAGTAACCTAAATCCGCGAAATCGAAAAGCATACAACGACCGTTACATTTTGTTGATCACCACTCACAAAAGCTTACTGATTGACATTAAACGAAGAACCACCATTCAATTTCGACAAGCCCCATGAAAGGAGCCCTTATGATTCGAATTGCCCTCTGCGATGATGACCTCTCATTCCTTCAACGCCTCCACCAAGCCGCAGCCCAGTGGTTTGTGGACCATCGAATTTCCTTTTCCTGCACAGACTTTTCTTCAGCGAATCACCTGCTGGATTCTCTGCAGACAATTAGTTTTGATCTTTTTTTCTTAGACATTGAAATGCCGGAAGTGGATGGGATGCAGCTGGCCAAACAGATCCGGGAGACACTGCCGGATTCTATCATCCTCTTTTTGACCTCTCACGATGAATTTGCGCCCGATGGTTACCGGGTACAGGCTCTACGGTACCTGTCCAAACAAACTTGGAAGAAATACCTGGATGAAGCACTCACAGCGGTTACAATCCAATTGGAAAAACTAGAAAAACAGGAATCCGGCAGCTTAGCTGTATCCCACTATGGAAATTTGCAGCGCATCCCCTACCGGGATATTCTTTATATTCGCCACATTTCACGGTATTGCCAGATTGTCACTAAACTAGGAAAGACAATTCAAGATGAAAGAGGGATCAAAAAGATTTTTGAAACCATAGGGGACGAGCGTTTCATTTTTATTGACCGGGGAGCCTTCATCAACCTGGACTATATCCAGAAAATTGAAAATGGAGAGGCAGTGATGGTAAACGGTGATTCGCTTCCAATCAGCCGTCGACTCTTACCTCAGGTAAAGTTAACTATAAATCGCTATTATGGGGGGTAAGTGATATATGGATATCCTATCTCATATTGTTGAAGTCGGAGCGACATTCACAGAATGCGTATTAGTTTTATCTGTAATAACTGAAGCATCAGGAAGAAGATTTTCCGCATGGAAAAATCTTTTCCTTCTTATTGTATTTTCTCTATATTCTACTGCTTTAGTTACTATTTTGAATTGTTTTAAAAGCTTTTCCTATATAACCCCTGTGATATCAATGGTTTTTCTAATATTTGTAACCTCAAAGATTTTGTCTAGCGGATCACTTCTCATCCGAAGTAGCTCATGTATACTTGCTATGCTTATGATTCAATGTATTGATTACATTGTCCTTGTTGTGTTTGGACATTTAACAGGAACTTCGGATAATTTTTTTACTCTATTTGTTACAACAGTCGGTGTAAATAGGACTCTTTTTATTACCATTGATAAGCTTATTGATATAGTCATCTATTTTCTCTTTCGAGGGTTTCTTTCAGGAATTTCAAAATTGTCCCAACGCTTACGTATTTATTTGCTCATTTTCTTGCTGATTTCTTATGTTGTCATGCAGTGCTTATTTCAAGCAGTTCTAGTTCCAAATTTAGCAATCATGCAGCTAGCGGTTGTAGCTTCTTGGTGTTTTTTGATTGGTTTTATTGTTGCTTTCATTGCTTTCTTTCTCGCTCTTACAAAACAAGAACAGGATCACCAGCGTATGGAAATGCTTCATTCAGAAAATGTACTGATAGCTGAAAATTATATAACTTTACACGCCGCCCAGCAATCTTACGCTAGAACAATCCACGATTTTAAACACCATATAATGACCTTGCGCGATTTGATTTCTTCAGAAAAAAACAAATCCGTTATGGAATATATAAACTCTCTTCTAGTTACCTCCTACCAGCAAGCTTCGCAATGCCACAGTGGAAACGATATCGTAGACGCCATCATCAATTCCAAGTTAGTCGAAGCACAGGCAAAGGATATCAAGTTTACCTATATGGCTAATCTCCATGTTCCTGTTAAAATTGACCCGGTAGATCTTTGCGGTGTTTTAGCCAACCAATTGGAAAACGCATTCGAAGCCTGTGTCCAGATATCCGACCCCGGTGAGAGACTAGTCCATGCAGAAATCAAGCAGGTACAGAGTTTAATTATTCTGCGGGTGGAAAATACCGTGCTCTCCGATCCCTTTGTGAATAATCCAGATCTAAGGTCAACGAAACCCTCTTCCTCAGCGCCCCACGGGTATGGTTTGCTGAATATTCGAAGCATTGCTCAAAAGTACGAAGGCACGCTGCGCACAGAATTTACAAACGACAAGTTTGTGTCGGTTGTATCTCTCTGTGACATACCGTTTGATACAAACAATTCTACCGTTGGATAAAACTATCTTGATTTTCCTCCCCCTTTGCTTTATTTTTAAAAAAAGTAGAGGGGGATTTTACTTGTTACAGGAATGCGCAAACCATATTGTGGATATTTTGTATAGGGATATTACCTTGGATAGAGAAAAACGTGCGATTTATCAATATGGGGCTGCGCTTACTTTATCCACAGTGGGGTCTGTCGCATCCATTCTTCTTTTGGCAACCCTGCTAGGGAATCTGTCTTGGGGGATTGTCTTCCTAACCACTTTCATTTCCTTACGACTCCCAGGAGGTGGATATCACGCCTCCACCTACCGAAATTGTTTCCTTACAACCAATGGTGTTTTTTTAGTATCATTTGCTGTATCGTCTGTTCTGTTCCATGTATCTTCTGTAATAGAAATCACCATACTTTTAGCCAGCAGTATTGTTATTTGGTTTCTTGCACCCATCACTAATCCACACCGCCCTGTTTCAAAACAAACATTTCACAAAAATAAACTCATTGTCAGAGGAATGGTGATTATCTACACGATTCTCATTCTTTTCGGAGAATGTTTTTTGTCATTGCATTCCCTGTTTTGCATCTATTCTGCATCTGTTACGGCTGTAGCCGCAATGATGATATTAGCAAAATTGTGAGGAGGAACAAAAATGAGTGAAATCATTAGCACAATCGCAGGCATTCTAGAAGCTATCGCAAATTTTGGTGCTGGTACCGTTTCGCACGGTGTCGCTTATGAACCCGAACTGCCTGAAGAACTGCGCAAGTAACACATCCTACAAAAGAGAAAGGGCTTGCCTCCTGTTTGCAATTCGCAGATAGGGGGACAGGCCCTTTCCCTTTTTTATTTTCCAAAACGGGAGTGTGTTTTGCTTTTAAGGCCGCAGATCCTGCCTCACCATTCTGCCCGCCCTTTTGTCGTAGTCTGCTGGACTGCGGCTTTTTTTATACCCTTTTTTCGGGTTCATCAAACCTTTGGCATCCACTGCCGCTCACCCCCAATCTGATTTCGGTCAACCCAAAATCAAATTCAGATTGGAGGAAAAATCATGCACTACGATCCAATAGAGTGCGGCATGAGGATCGCCCGTTTAAGGGCTGAATGTGGCCTCACCCAAATACAAACAGCGGATAAGCTGAATGTCAGCGTACAACATTACCGCGCTGTGGAAGCTGGACGGCGAAGCGCATCCATCGAACTGCTGGCAGAAATTTCCAACACCTTTCACGTTTCCCTGGATTATGTCATCCTGGGTAAGAAACCGGAAATGCGCCTTGTCTGTCTCAAGCAGGAACTGAGGAAAGTAATCACCAGCCTGGAAAAAATGGAGAAGACGCTTTAACACAAGAAAGTGCGTCAAACTGGCATAGCAAAGTGCGTCTACAAGGGACTCTTGCAAAGGCACAAAGTGAGTTACAATAAATTCACAGCCAGGAAAGGCTGAGTACCTTGAAAATCGAATAAGTCAGTGTACGCATACGGCACCCTTTGACCAGGAGCCATCGGGGGACAACCCCAACAGGTGGGCGGCACCAGCCTGGGCTGTGAGAGGCAGAGGGCATCGAGCACTTCCGTCCAGCCACAGAATCACGCAATGGGGACGGCCGGGTGAGAACCACGCGGGGTGAGAGTCCATGAGGGCAGGCAAGCCGCTGCCCGTGCTGTACACTCCCGACCAGGGGAAGCGAGGCAAATACTGGCACAAAGACTCGAAATTAGATTCATGACAGAATATACGGGCACAGCTATGACTCCATAACTGCGCCCGTCCTTGTGTTTTGAATCTTACAGAGGGAGGAAACCGACGTGAACTTGGAGAATTCTATCAACTACTATTACGCCCTAAAAGCCCTACAATACCTGTTAGAGCGAGGCCTGCTGACCGAAGCAGAATATGAAAAGGTTTGTAGGTATAATGCCGAAATTTTCCGCCCGGAACGGGAGTACATCTAGTCCCATTGGGTATGGACTTCCGCACCGGATTTTGGTAATGTCCGTGTGTAGGAGGTGACAAGAATGGCCCAGGTGCAAATTATTCAACCCTATCGGCCTCAGTCGGAGGAACTGGAAAAGGTGGCGGCTTACTGCCGGGTATCCACCGACTCCAAGGACCAGCTCAACTCCTACCGCACCCAGATCGGGTACTACACAAACTATATCGCCCAGCATCCCGGATGGGAGCTGGCGGACATCTACGCTGACGAGGGCATCACTGGAACATCTCTGGAAAAACGGGACGAGTTCAAACGAATGCTCCAGGACTGCCGGGCCGGGAAGATCCAGCGCATCCTGGTGAAATCGGTTTCCCGGTTCGCCCGGAACACTCTGGAACTGATTGAAACCACCCGGGAACTGAAAGAGCTAGGCGTGGTGGTTGTGTTTGAGGAACAGGGCATCGACACCTCTCAAATGCTGGGCGAGATGCAGCTGACCCTCCTGGCCATGGCGGCCCAGGAGGAAAGCACTTCCATCTCCAAGAATATGCGGTGGAGTTACCAAAAGCGGATGGAAAACGGCACGTTTTTAGGGTGTCGTTCCCCCTTTGGCTATACCCTTGAAGAGGGAAAACTTCTTCCCCATCCGGAACAAGCCCCAATTATTCAAGAGATTTTTGCGCGTTTTCTTGCCGGGGAAGGGAAACAGGCAATTGCCGATGACTTAACCGCACGCCAGATTCCCACTCGTTTCGGAAACACCCAGTGGAATATTGCGGGAATCCACTACATTCTTACCAATGAACGGTACTGCGGGAACGCACTGCTTCAAAAGACTTTCACTTCCGGTTTTCCAGCGCGAAAACAGAGAAACCATGGACAGGGAAATCAATACTACACCACGGAAACCCATACCGCAATCATTTCCGAAACTACTTTCCAAGCCGCACAAGAGTTGATCCGAAAAAGGGATAATGGACAGAGGACCCGCCTTCATGCGGAGCTCCCGATTATTTGCCCTGAGTGTGGATACACCTACCGAAAGCTAAAATCTCGTGGGAAAGAACACTGGGTGTGCAGTTTGCGAAATCGTGGTCAAAGCCAGTGCCATTCTTTATCGGTAGAAGGAAGTGCAGTCAAAACAGCATTTGTCAATCTTGTTGGTAAGTTATATCTTTACCAGACGGAACTTCTCTCCCCCACCCTCTCCCTTCTGGAAGAAATCGCCGCCCGGCAGAAGCAGGGCAACGCCAAGCTCTACGAGCTGAACGCAGCCCTGGCGGACTTGAACGAAAAAGCCCACACCCTCCAGCGGCTCCACAACAAGGGCTTTATCGAGGACGAGGACTTCCGAGAACAGAGCGATGCCCTGGCAGCCCAGCGAAAAAAACTGAGCAACCAGTGTGCCAAAGCCATCCACGGAAGCAAGGCATTGGAAGCCTTGGATAAGCTCCGGGAACTGCAAGAGCAGATGGAAGCCCTGCCGGAGATCCCCCGGGAGTTTGACATTGATATGTTCAACCAGCTGGTGGAAAAGATAATTCCCATCTCCAATACGGAATTACTTTTCAAATTTAAATGTGGACTGGAACTCAAAGAGGTGATGCCAAAATGAGGAATCGAAATATCCCATTCGGATACTATTATCAAAACGGCATCCTGGCGGTACACCCCCAGGAGAGCCAGACCGTGAGGGCCGTGTTTGCTGCGTACCTCAGTGGAGAGCCTCTGAGCAAGATCGCTGCTCACCTCACCACCAAACTGGTGGAATATTTGCCGGGCCGCTGGCAGTGGGACAAGGCCAGGGTGAAGCGCCTCCTGGACAACACTAAGTACATTGGCGAGGGAAATTTCCCCCCTATCATAAAGGAAAGGGATTTTCAAATGGCACATCAAAAAAAGAAGAGTGCCTGCACCAATCGTTATCCCATGGACAAGGACATCAAGCTGTTCAAAAGTCTGGTTTACTGCCACCACTGCGGCGGTGCAATGATTCGCCGGGTAGACAGTAGGTTCAAGAAACCCGTCATCTGGAAATGCCCTCAATGCGGCTACTTCCTTCCTCTGCCTGATGAAGAGTTTAAACAACGGGTGTTTCTCCTCCAGAAGAAGTTGGTTGAAAAGCCTCTGCTGGCAGAAAAAGAGGAAGAAGAACTCCCCATGTCCTCCCTGGAGGTCCGGCGGCTCACCAATGAAATCTATCGCAAGCTGGACAGCGGCGATTTTTCCGAGGATGAGCTGGTAAACTTAGCTCTGCAATGTGCGGCGGAAAACTATCAGACAATCAATAGCGCCCGACACATTACAGATAGATTGACAGCGACCCTGCTTCATGCCGGGCCGCTGTCTGCCTTTGATAGAGAACTGTTCCAGCGGACAGTTTCGGAAATACACTTAACTAGAAAAGGAGAGATCCTCTTGAAACTGCAAAACGGCGTGTTCGTGGAAGAAGGTGACGCACCGTGAAAACCACCCCACGAGAGCCGAGAAAGGTTACCATTATCCCTGCCAACTCCAAGTTGGCCGATCCGGATAGATTTTCCCATCACAAGTTGCGGGTAGCTGCCTACTGCCGGGTGTCTACCGACTCAGAGGAACAGATCAACAGCTATAAAAATCAGCTGGCCTACTATACCGAAAAGATCAACGAAAAGGTCGAGTGGAAATTTGCCGGCGTCTATGCCGATGAGGGAATCACCGGCACCAGCATGAAGCACCGGGAAGATTTCAAGCGGATGCTTCGGGCCTGCCGGGAGGGACGGATCGACCTGATATTATGTAAATCTGTCTCCCGGTTTGGGCGCAACAGTGTGGATGTGCTTCGCACCATCCGTGCCCTGCGGGAGCGGGGCATCGGCGTGATGTTCGAGAAGGAAGGTGTAGACACCCGCACCATGAACTCCGAGCTGATCCTGGCCTTCCACTCGGCCTTCAGCCAGTCGGAATCGGAGTCCATCCGGGAAAACGTCAGCCGGGGCCTGCGGATGGCCTATGAGCGGGGCACCATCCAAATCGGGCCCAACCTCTACGGGTTCCGCAAGGGGCAAAATGATGCGGTAGAAATTGACGAGGAAAAAGCGGCGGTTATCCGCCAGATTGCCCGGTGGTTCCTGGACGGGGATAGCCTCCACGTCATTGTGGACAAGCTGGCCCAGCAGCACATTCCCAGCCCCAAAGGGAAAGAAACCTGGAGTACCCCCACCATCCGTTCTATCCTCTCCAACGAGAAATACAAGGGTGATGCCCTACTCCAAAAGACCTACCGTCCCAGCCTGTTCTCTAACCGGGCTGTGCGGAACGACGGCGAGCTTCCCAAGTATTATGTAGAGGGTGTGCGCCCCAGGATTTTAGAACCGGAGGTGTTTGATCGGGTCCAGGAGGAACTGGCAAAACGCAGCGCCAAACGGCCCACTTCCGAAAAAGCCAAAACTCCCTTTGGCCGATACAGCGGCAAATACGCCCTGTCCGCCATCGTTGTCTGCGGCAAGTGCGGAGCGCTGTACCGGCGGGTGACCTGGTACCGAAAGGGCGAAAAGCAGGTCATGTGGCGCTGCGGCACCCGGCTGGACAGCAAGGCCAACTGCCCGGACTCCCCCACTATCGAGGAAACCGCCCTTCAAGCCACTGTGATGGAGGCCATTGCCCGACAGTACATCCACAAGGACGAAACGCTGGAAACCACCATGCAAAGCATCCGTTCTGTGCTGACCCCGGAAACTGCAGACAGCGAATACACCATCCGCACCAAGATCCATGACTTACAGAAGGAGAAAAAAGAACTCATCGCCAAAGCCCTGGATGAAAAAGATGACGGCAAGTACGACTTTCAATTCACCCGGATCAAGCGGGAGTTGGAACAGCTTCAAGCTCAGCTGGATGGCATACAGGCGGTCCAAAAGACCCAGGCGGTGGAAGAATCACGGATGGAAGAAATCGCCGCCATCCTTAAAAAGTTCAAAGAGAGCGATCTTTCCTTCGATGATCTCCTGGTGCGCAAGGCGGTGGAAACTATACGGGTGGAGTCAGCGGAAAAGCTGGAAATTACGTTCAAGGATGGGAATCGGAGAGTGGTTCCCATCTCAGAGGGGAGGTGAGTTTATCAACCAGTATCAAGCAATGCGAAGCCGCCAACAAAAAGAGGTGGACGCTCTTCCTATGCGGTTTGCCTTCAGTCAGGAACAATTTCAAGAGATGATGAAAGAGTGGGGGCTTCGGCCTAAAAAGGATCTGGACAAGATCGCCCGTCTTCCTTTTGGGGGATTTGTTCAGAAGAAGGATGTCCCCCTTATCCGGGATACTTTTTCCCGGCATCGGGAAGAACTGCAGGCTGCCATAGACGCTGATCCTACCGGAGAAGGGTTTATCAAGGAAATGTTTCTCTGTGAACTGGAAAATCATGAGTACAGCTACACCGGCACGTCAGAGGATGCCTTAGAGGCATTGGGACTCTCCTATGAGGATGTGGCTGCCAACCCGAAACTTGTTCATGGACTGGAGCTGGCGGAGAAAGAATGCCAGATCCTACAGGAAGGAATGTGGATGTAACTTCTTTCATAGCCGAAATGATACGTGATCAAGAAAGTTTATATAACGCAATAGTCCTCCGCCGAAAACAGCGGGGGACTTTGCTATATTCAAAGACAGGAGGAACTTACCCATGCGAACCACAAGCCGAAACAACCTGAAAGTCCGAGGTGTTGCTACCCAAAAGGTCTACATCAGTATGGAAGAAGCCTTCCATGCCCGTAAGGCCGGCCTGGGATTTGAGGATTCCTACGGCACTTTCCTCTGTGTGCGGGAGGGCAAGCTCATGCGGGGCGAAGATGTAAGCCACCATGGCAGTCCCATATATGAGTACGCAGAGATCTCCAACAACCCCAAATGGGCGGAGTTGTTCCAGGCGTTCCAGTGCCTGGAGGACTACGTGAAACACGCAGATTCTCCCCAGTGGGAGCGACATCTGGAACCTGAGCAGGAGGAAACCCAAGACAGACCGTCCATGACCATGTGAGTCAAAGCGTGAAGTACCCCTTCGCGCTTGTTTTTATGAAGGGATGTGATCGTATCGACACCACCTACACTTTCTTATTCACCCCAGAACAGTATGCTGCCCTTCTGAACAGGGCGGCGGAACTGGACGTCTCCCCGGAGAACCTGCTTCTCCAAGCCATTCAAAATCAAATAAAGGAGCGTGATCCCCATGCCTGACATGAAGGGCATTACCGTGAAAATCCCTGCGGATCTTCACGCCGAACTCAAAGCCTATATCGAGGCTCACGGCATGACCACAGGTGAGTTTATTGCCCAGGCCGTGGACAACGAATTACACCCCAAAATTCAGATCAAGGAGGAACAACCTATGGAAAACATGAGAACTTTGGCCTTTCAGGTACCGGAATCCCTATTCCAGCGTGTCAAAGCTTACCTGGAACGAAATCACATGACCCAGAAGCAGTTTGTCATCGGATTGATTGAGGACGAGCTGGAACAGGACGAGGCTCAGTATCAGGCAGAACATCCCGAAGAACAGGAGGATGAGGAAGAATCCGATGAGCAAAGCCAGGACGAAGAAACAGAGGAAGAAACCCAGGACCAGTTGGCCGCCCAGGAGGGCCAGGACGATCCCGATGCCGGGTTGGAGGAACAACCCGCAGACCAAGAGGACACCGCCCCCGTGGGCGATTTTGAGGCCGGTTCCGAGGAAGTGTCCCAGGAGGATGGCTGGTCCGAGGAACAAGAGGAAGAAGTGCAGGAAGATAAAGAAGTAGGGGATATCAATATTGAGGAAGATAACGAATTGGGTGATGCTCAGGAAGATGAAGAATCCTGGGATGGTGAAACATCCAATGAGGAGTCCCAGGACGAGGAAGAAGAACAGGCATATCAGCCCAGTATGGGGTGGTAACTTGCTTTCTTCCCATGGACATGGTACACTGCAAGCCAAAGGAGGTGTCCTCCATGACTCACACCCTGATGCACAAAGACATCCCCGTTGCGGACTTGACCTTGGATGAGGCCACCGGCAGTATCCAACGGATTGACGCGCTTCTTCATGGGGCGCATCTGCCTGTGGGAGTTTCTGTCCGCCACGATACAGCTGACAGGGCCGCCCTCAACGAGTGGTGGGAGGACCGTTCCATCCCTGCAAGCCGTTCCGGTCTGCGGGAAGCGCTGGAAACCCTGGGGGTGGCCAGCTCGAAACTGCTCTTGTTTCGCTCCTACGGTCTAAGCCTATTCGACCATTACTGGATCAACCCAATAGGAAGCAACCTCACCTGGCACGATGTCAACTTCTTTGAGAATTCGTTCTCTGAAGATGTGGGCGATGCCTTGTTTGGAATCCCTCCCAAAAAGGAAGGATTCGACTTCAGCTCCCCGGACAACACTACGGACGGCTTCCTCCAAAAACGCTGGAAGATCCTGGATGGAAAGGGTTACCTCATCAAAGCTGGCAGTCCTCCCTTCCTGCAGCAGCCTTTTAATGAAGTGATTGCCACAAAGATTGCGGACCGATTGGAAATCTGTCATATTCCCTATACCGTAATGTGGGAAAACGGGGTTCCCTACAGTGTGTGTAAGGATTTCGTCACTCCGGACATGGAACTGATCCCCGCCTGGCGGGTGATGCAGACTCAGAAGAAAGATAATCAGACCTCTGTTTACCAGCATTACCGAAACTGCTGTGAAGCACTGGGTGTCCCCAATGTAGCCCACGCCCTGGACCAGATGATCGTACTGGACTATCTCATAGCCAACGAGGACCGTCACCTAAACAACTTCGGTTTGCTTCGAAATCCGGACACTCTGGAATGGTTAGGTCCCGCTCCCATCTACGACAGCGGTTCGTCCTTGGGGTACGACAAAGTAACAGCCCAGATCCGCTCCGGGCGGAATATCATCTGTAAGCCTTTCAAAAAAAGCCATCAGGACCAACTACGGTTGGTGACCTCTTTTGACTGGCTGGATCTGTCCAAGCTCCAGGGTATTGATCGGGATATCCGGGAGGTATTCAAGGGCGCGGAAGAATTCATTGACAAGGAAAGGGTGGAAGCCATTATCACTTCGGTGAACCAGCGCATTCAGACTTTGATGACCTTTGTCCTCACCCAGCAACCCCAAATGGACTGCACCGCAGATGATGTGGAAGAAAATGTGGCAGCGGAGTATGGGATGAACCAGCAGCTCTAAATTTTTCTAAAACCGCGCTTCAAAATGACCACCTAGTTTTCCACATCTTTTTTGGAAAGTCGTAAAAATCAAAAGTTGAAATTGCGAAAAAACCGCAGAAATCCTGGGCTTTTCGTCTTTCTTTTGGCCGTGTGCATCTTTTTTGGAAAGAAAACACAAACCTGCGGTGAGCAATTCGCACACCGCAGGTTTTTCTTTATTCTGAAGTTTTTGTGCCCGCGCTTGTAGCGGGTATCTTTTTCGTCAACGCTTCCCAGAAAAAGCCACCTTCTGGAGCGGCCCAATTGCCAGCGTGTAGGTGGTTGGATAGTACAGAGACAAGGAACGTTCCCCCCACAGCATGGAATGAGAAAAATGGAGGTGTCTCGACAAAAATCGACAAGACATACCTGTGAGATGTGGTAAACTGGGAAAGGAATTGGAAAGATTTTCCTGCGGGCCAATCCGCTTGTGTGGGAGGTCTTGCCTCTGCGAAAGCACAAGGGGCAGCTTCGCGCTTCGGCAGGCTGGCTAAGAGATGCTTTTCCTTTTTCCGAAAATATCCTAACGGTGGAAATAATCCGCTCCCTGGGGGTTGCCTGACGATGCAAAGAAAAACACAGCCTGTACCCGTTGAAGACGTCCAAGCCGCCATTCCCCTTGGAAATTGCGATGTCTGCGAGGACGCAAGCTTTTTGGTCAACCGGCTGTACTACGCTGTGCCAAAGTTTGAAGGCGGGCAGTTCCAGTGCGCCCTTTATTATGAGGAGAATACCTTTCGCAAAGAAAAAGATGGGGATTTGACACTGGTTCGCACAGAATATGGGGTGGAAGCGACATGAGCGGTCGATGCTGCCCAAAACAGTGATTTTAAAAAAGAAAGCTGCTAGGCCCAGGACGTACGGCGCCTAGCAGTTGTTTTTTACGGTGAGCTTTTTTCGGAAAAAAGAGGCATGCGCCCCGCGCTATGTTTTGCGAACTTACCTCCTCCCTTGTCC
>ERZ1090878.966-NODE-971-length-14346-cov-22.456441_pt1 | contig 14346 bp, 28 predicted proteins | sample MGYA00478473_ERZ1090878 | MGnify/ENA primary metagenome ERZ1090878 (study PRJEB33644, sample SAMEA5815720) | chicken gut metagenome | biome: Chicken; feature: Gastrointestinal Tract; material: Caecum | place: Ireland | collected 2019-01-01 | study: A study of the... | reverse complement strand
GCTGTTTTTGCGGTTGATAAACACGATTACTATTTTGTAGCGGTGTATGATAAAGAACACGGTTATAGGACAAATGACGTAGGAGCAGATGTTGATAATATAGTCGCATACTGTTTATTTAACCCGTACCGCCCGGAAAGGAGCGATAACCATGACAGAGAATGAAGCGATTAAGGTTTTGGTTGCTCAAAAACAGTGCATAGACAAGTCCAGTAGTGGTCAATGTAAAATAAATTGCGGAGATTGCAAAAAAAATATTCCGATTGCATATCAAGAAAAATCCTATGAAGTGGCAATTACTGCCCTCGAAGAAATCCAGCAGTATCGAGAAATCGGGACTGCGGAAGATTGCCGGGAAGCTGCGGAGAAGCAGAAGCCGAAGAAACCCAAATTGAACTACAAGCCTCGCTTTTTAGGGAAAGCTACATACACCTGTCCAAAATGTGGAAATTGTTGTTTAGAAGAGTTTGCGAATGAGCGTCAAAATAATAACTATTGCTGGGATTGCGGACAGGCTATCCAGTGGGATGAGAATTTGGAGGGAATGGAAGATGAGTGAGATTTGTTGCAAAGGCACAGGAGCGCCGGAAACAAGATGCGAATATGATGATGCGTGGTTTTGTAAAAATCCAGACTGCAAAAGCCCTGTGCTGACATCTACAATGCTTGGAGCACATCCGAGCGGATGCCCTAAAATTTACGAATGGAACAGAAGGGCAGGTGAACAGAATGAGACTGATTGATGCAGATAAAATCAACTTTGAAGAAGTGTTTGGCGGACAATCAGATTTTGCAAAAGATTTGCGGAAAGCAGCACAAGAATTAATCGGCAGTCAGCCGACAGCCTTTGACATGGAAAAGGTGATTGAGGAATTAAACGATTGGATGAAAGATGCTGAAAAATGGGCTGCAAAATATGATGAAGTTGGGGATACAGACAATATGGATTTACAAGATATGGCTGCGAGATGTTATAAAAATGCCATCGAGATTGTCGAGAAAGGCGGGATTGAATGAGCAAAGTACAAATCGAAATCCCGGACGACAGGTGGTTCCGGGGGGAATGGGATTTTAGACCGCAGGACAAGCAGTTGTGTGTGGTGATACATGAGTATGGCGGTCAGACACCGTGGATATATCAGTATCGTAAAGCTGATTGGCTGCATCCAAAGAACGATTATTTCCTTGATGTAAGTGAAAAATGGAATTTAGGCTCGCTGGGGATTGAAGAATGGAATCCATCATTTATGGAATGGTGGGGAGTTGACCGCTGGAAACCCCTCGGACTTCCGGCAGATGTGGAGGAACGGGTTCTTGCGGAGGTTGAGAAGTGGTTTGAGGAGGAGGGGTGATGAGAGAAATATTATTCCGGGCGAAGAAGAAGAACTGGCGTGAACTACCAAAAGAGGATTGGTGGGTTGAGGGATATTACTGTTATTTTATGAGTGAACACTGTATTCTTCCTAAAAATCTTAATACCGACGCTGCATTATTTGGAGAGCAGAAGGTGTTCATTGTAATAGACCCAGGAACCCTCTGCCAGTACACCGGACTGAAAGACAAGGACGGTAATCGGATATGGGAGAATGATATTGTCAAGCACGAAATATCCGATACTATCGGTACGGTAAAATGGTATCAAGAAGATTATGTTGGATGGTGTGTTGATGATATTGTGATAGACGAACAGCAATTTACGGATGAAATGTGGAATGAATGTGAAGTGATTGGAAATGTTTTTGGTAACCCAGAACTGATGAAAGGAGACGCAGAATGACCCAAACAAATTTCAATCAATTCATCTACGGCCGGCAGAAAGGCAAGTTCGCCGGGGGTAAGAAGAAGAAGCGGAGGATTAAGCGTGGACGATAACAAAGGACTTTTATTTTTAGGAATCATTTTGATTCTTATTGGTTTGGCAGGGATTAAATTTTAAAAACACATCTACAAAAGATAAACAATCTACTTACCAAAGACAAAGGGCGGTTCTGCCTGAGATTTCCGAAAGAACGAAATTTAATATTGAGGTGGTGAAATTTATGGTTGTAAACGGAAAAGTTGCGCTTAATCCATACACGACAGATATTGAATATATGGATTTAGTATCTATTGGTGACATGATTGTGGCAAATGAGGATGGATCGCAATTTGATGTCACTGAAAATAAAGAGTATCGTTTGTTAGCATACTGTGGAAATTGCGTGAAGATTGTCGATGATACCGGAAAAGAGAAATGGTATTCCGTAGATTGGTTTCACGGTAAACACAGGTAATGAAAAAGCATAAATACAAAATCCGGGTATTCCAATGCCCTGACTGCGGAAATAAGACCTATGCGGCGAAATCCGCCGGACGGATGACCAATCCGGTCACAGGAAATATCTCTGGTGTGCGCACTGCAAAGAAATTAAGAATATGGTGCAAATTGAGAAAATTTAGGAAAGGATCCGGAAACTCTGGCCAGAGTGAAGCACGTGCGGTTTCCTTTCGAGTAAATGGAATATAAAAAGAAACTGAAATGCGAATTATATAATGACAGCATGCAAGGGTGGAAGTGCTATCCGATACAAAAAGCGCAGTTGATTATCGCTGACGTTCCTTATAATGTAGGAACAAATTTTTATGGTAGCAATCCTATGTGGTACAACGGTGGAGACAACAAAAACGGAGAGAGTAAACTTGCCGGAAAAGCAGCCTTTGCAAGCGATTTTAATTTCAATCTTTATGAATATTTTCACTTTTGCAGCCGCCTGATGAAAAAAGAGCCGAAGAAATCAGGCGCAAGAGGGCGTTCGAGCGATGCTCCGTGTATGATCGTGTTTTGCTCATTTGAACAGACACACACGCTGATTAAGGCGGCAGAAAAGCATGGTTTTATCCATTACATACCGCTTGTATTTATAAAAAATTACAGCCCGCAAGTATTGAAGGCAAATATGCGTGTCGTAGGCGCTACGGAGTATGCGTTGGTATTTTACAGAGACAAGCTTCCGAAGTTTAGAAACGGCGCACAGTTTGACGAAAACGGAAAAACGATACGCGGAACTGGACATATGGTATTTAACTGGTTCCAGTGGGAGAGGGACGGGAAAGATATACCCAAAATTCATCCGGCGCAAAAGCCGGTTAAGCTATTGAAGCATCTGATTGAAATATTTACAGATCCAGGAGACGTGGTGATTGACCCATGTTTTGGAAGTGGTTCGACGGCAAGAGCAGCGGTAGAACTTGGCAGGAATTTCTACGGATTTGAGATCAACAAGGAATTTTACCGCAGAGCCAAAGAGGAAATGCTGAAATTTCCAGAAGAACAGCAGTTAAGCATATTTGATATTTAGAAGAAGGAGGAATGAGCTTTCCCGGGAATAAAAAGCGCTTTTGCTCCTTTAGCTTATGGACGAAAACTACAAGTATTATAAAGAACACGGGATATGCCCGCAGTGCGGCGTGAGAGAACACGCTCCCGGACGTGTCCGCTGTGAAATCTGCCTTGCGCAGAACGCAGAAAGCAAGCGCAGACAATATGAACAGGAGACTCAGGAACAGATAGCATCCAGATTATCAAACATGAACACATACCACAAGAAGATGCGTGTCAATCGCAAAGACAGTGGAAAATGCATTTGGTGTGGAAAGCCTTTATCGGCTTACAGTTCATGTTTCTGCCCGGATTGCAGGATTAAGAACCAGAAGAACAACGAACGCCGCCGGAGCGGGATACCGCGCTCTGAGCGTCCGCTTTACGGCATCTGTTATCGGTGCGGTAAAAATCCGGTGATTTCCGGTGGAAAGCTGTGCCAGACGTGTTATGAACAGAGTGTAAACTCACTGAAATCAGCGGAGAAATCCGATAAAACAGCGGAAAGAAGAAACTACATACGGCAACAGAACAACTTGATTTTTGGGAGATGATGGGTATGGGTGATAGAGAGATGATAACGCCGACACAGTGCGGCGATCTTCGGTTGGTAATTTTAAAGCTTACATGTGGGCGCAAGATTACACAGGATGAGTACCGGCAGCTATGCATTGTGATAAATAAAATCCTGAGCAGGATGGAGAAAGAAGAAAATGAGCGGATACATAAAAATTGACCGTAAAATTACAGAATGGGAATGGTATAAAAATCTTAACACCAAGGTCGTATTTTTTCATTGCTTATTGAAAGCTAATTGGAAAGATGGGAAATTTGAAGGGAAAATAATCAAGAGAGGTTCATTTGTTACTTCAATAAAAAAACTTTCTCTTGAATTATGCCTTACAGAAGATGAAGTCAGGACGGCTATAAAACACTTGATTTCCACCGGAGAAATTACCAAACAAACCACAAACAAATATAGCGTAATTACGGTATCTAACTATGAATTGTATCAGGATGTTCCCGAACAAATCCCGAGCAATTCCCAAACAATTCCCATTCTATTCCCAAACAATTCCCATTCTATTCCCAAACAATTCCCAACAATAGAAGAAAGAAAGAATATAAGGAGGGAAGAAGGGAAAAAAGAAAGAAGGGAAGAAGATATATTAACAGTTTCTAACGAAACTGTTTGTCAGACTGACGTCCGACGAATTATTGATAGGTGGAACGCTTTGTCTGAATTTGGAATAAAACCGATTAAAAAAATCGGTAGCGGAACAAAAGTATTTGAACGTCTGTGCGCTAGGATTCGGGAATATGGAATTGACGATGTTCTTTCTACAGTTGACATGATTAAAGACTCAGATTTTCTTTTGGGGAAAGTCAAAGATTTTACAATAACGCTTGATTGGTTTTCGAGACCAAATAATTTCCAGAAAGTTTATAACGGGAATTACAGCAACGGGAACCGGAAGAACGGATATCAAAGCCAGACAGCGCAGATGCTTGACAGCTTTTATGACCAGACAGCCGAATGGGTAAGAAAAATGGAGCAGGAGGAACAAGAGAATGACAGTTAAGGAATTTGGATTTCTTGCTGATGCAATCAAAACTTATTTCCCGAGAGACAATGTATTGCCAACTGAAAATGCTATGCGGTTATGGTATTCAGAACTGAAAGATATACCGTATCAATTAGCGCATACGGCATTGCGGAAATATGTGTCCACAAATAAATTTGCTCCGACAATCGCTGATATTAGAGAACAGGTTGCCGAACTGAACAATCAGAACGAAGAGGAACTCAACGAAACCGCCGCATGGTCGCTTGTTCTAAAAGCAATCCGCCGGTCTACATACTATTCCGAAGAAGAGTTCGCAAAATTACCGGCTACTGTTCAACGGGCGGTCGCAAGTCCGAAACAGCTTCGGGAATGGGCAACACTGGAAGATGTGGACGGAAAGACGCTAACCGTGATCCAGTCAAACTTTCAGCGGACGTTCCGGGCAGAGTGGCAGAGAGAGAGAGAACGGAACAAATTAAGCCCGGATGTGCTGAAACTGATGCGACCGCTGAATAATCCGCAGATTGAGGACAAGCCGACAGAATTGAGCGTTGATGAGCAGAGGATGATTGCGGAAGAAAACGCAAGACCGGCACCGGATGATTTTAGAGAAAAACTATATTTCATTTTGGGGGAATACGGAATAGGTGATGCGAATGTATGAGGGCGACGAACTGAGACAGAAATACGAAAAAGAGCGAGAGTTTATTGAAGTTCCGGACGGGTGCAAGTATCCTGATTGCTTCCACTGCATTTTCAGGGAATGTGAGGTGGACAAGATTAGAGGTAAAGCACATCAAACACAGAATTGATAAGAAGCCTTTATAAAGTCGGATGGAAATAATATGAAAGGAGTCGGAGCCGCTGGCCAGCAAAGGGATATCCCGGCTCCTTTTTGCGAATATGGAAGAACGTGAATTATTGCAGTACGCTCTTGAACATGGTATGATAAACATGTCATATGTTCAGGAACAAATTGAAATGAACAAAAGAAAGGAATTATTAGAAAAACACCCGTATAAAATTTGGGAAGGAAAGGATGGAAAGTGGAGGACGTATTTCCCGGATGATACTTCTGACCGTGTAATGCGAAAGAGAAAGACAAGAAAAGAATTAGAGGATTTAGTTTGCGAATACTGGAGAGAAAAGGCAGAGAATCCCACAGTCGAAGAAATATTTCACGAATGGATATCAAAAAAAATGGAGTACAAAGAAATTCAAAAATGCAGTGCAGACAGGTACGAAACAGACTTTGAAAGATTTTTTGTACGATCTGGATTTGCAGATAAGCATATTAAACAGATTGAAGAAGATGATATTGAAGAGTTCATTCGGACTCAAATAGCTGAACACGAATTAACAGCAAAAACTTTCTCTGGATTGCGTATTATCGTCAAAGGCATTTTCCAGTATGCAAAGAAGAAAAAATGGACTACTATCTCCATTTCTGAATTTTTTGGTGATTTAGATATTTCCAGAAATACATTCCGAAAAAAAATCAAAGAAAAGGAAGATGAGGTTCTTTCTGAGGATGAAATACCAATTGTAGTAGATTATCTGAAATCAGATCCTACGGTATGGAATCTTGGAGTGCTTCTGACACTACAAACAGGTTTGAGGGTTGGTGAATTGTCAGCATTAAAACGAGAAGACTGGATTGGAGATATTCTCAAGGTGCGCAGGACTGAGGTCAGGATGAAAGACCAGAGCGGGAAAAATACGGTTGCAGTAAAAGAATTTACTAAGACGGAATCTGGAATGCGTGATATCATTTTATCTGATGGCGGGAAGGAAACTCTTCGTAGGCTTGTAAATCGAAATCCCAAAGGAGAATATCTGTTTGAGAATTCTTCGGGAGTCAGAATACGTGGAAATACATTTAACAAACGCCTCCATATCGTCCTTAAAAACTTGAACCTGCATCACCGCTCAATACATAAACTCAGAAAAACTTACTGTACAATGCTGATTGATGCGGGATGCGAGGACTCAGTGATTATGAACCAGCTTGGTCATGCGTCTATTGAAACGAGCAGAAAATATTATTATTTCTGTAACCGTACAAAGAAGCATCAGACGGAGCAGGTTCAGAAAGCTATTACGATTTAAAATGATTACCAAAATGCAAAAAGTAATCAAAAGTAATCAAACAAAAATGCGAAAAACCGTGATTTTACGGGGAATATTGGGATTTCAGGGGGAGTTCGATTCTCTCATCCCCTGCTTGAAAAAGTCCTGAAAAACCGCGTAAATACGGCGTTTTTCAGGTTTTTTATTTTTCGAAAAGTCGCAAAGGTAATCAAAAAGGTAATCAGACATACGTTCGATTGTAATAATAAGATAAAAGAATACAGAAGGAGGAAATCCTGGACATATGACATCGCAAAGGACTTTTGCGGTGATTTTTGCGTTTATGGGAGGATTTTCTATGAGATATACAAGATATTCCACGGCAAATGATGTGATGAAAGAGTTTCTGATCTACGGGGCGGAACTTACGGAGATGGGAAAAAGAGGGCGATAAACGCCCTCCTAAAATATTATTTTTTCTTTTGAAGCGGAGTCTTGAAAGCACGTTCTACATCCCATCCTTCTATTGATATTCTCCTTGCAATAGTTTCGTAATCAAGATTTAGAATTTTAGCCCATTCTGACATCGTATGAGTTTCTCCTTTATATTTTATCATGCGATTGCTTCTTCTATTGTTCGATTGCTCTTTCATTGTTATCCACCGGCAATTTGATGGTTCATAATCTCCATTTACATTTATTCGGTCGATAGATAGATTTTCTTTGTATCCGTTCTTAATCGACCAGTCATAAAAATTTTTGAAATCATCTAACCATTCTTTGCAAATCTTTATGCCACGCCCTCCATAATACTTGTAAGAAGGATTGTTTTGATTTAAACATCGCTGTTTCATTCCGTGATATATCCCATATATTCTTGTGTTACTGAGATTATGATGTTCACATTCTCCGCATGTTTTTGTCCCGCCACTTCTCAAATTTGAAGCAGATACATAAGTTGTATTTCCACAGTCGCACTTACACTCATAATACGGAGAACCCCACATTGTTCCTACTCTTTTTATTACGGTGAGCTTTCCGAAACGTTTTCCAGATAAATCTACTAATTTGTTGTGATTAAATATTGTCTTTTCACAACCACAACTCTTTGTTCTTCCGCTTGTTAATGCATATTGAGAAACAGAAACAATTTTTCCGCAATCACATTGACAAATATAATGGGTTAATCCTTTCCTAGTATTATCTTTTTTTAGAACAGTTAATCTGTTAAACTTTTTCCCAACCAAATCTGGATTTCTAATACATCCACAACTTCGAGTGGTTCCGGAGCGAAGATTAGACGCTGATACGGTCACTTCGTTTCAACAATCGCAACGGCAAATGTACATAATCTGCCTATGACCACCGGAAGTAATATGAACATCTCCTTGTTTCAATACAGTAAGTTTTCCAAACTTTTTTCCCGTTAAGTCTTTGATTGGTGAAAATCGTTTGCAACCGCATGACTTTTTGCCACCCGATCTCAAAACGCTTGTTTTCGCAAACGTCTCATTGCCGCAATCGCAACGGCATTTCCATAGAACTCCTTTATCAGTATGTACTCTTTCTATTGCAACTAAGTGTCCAAACCTTTGACCTGTTAAGTCTAATGCTTTTGCCAATCATATCACTCCTAACAGAAGTCGCATTCGTGTCCAAAAAACGATACCTTAAATTCTTTGTTTTCTAATTCTGGTGTTCTCATACTATCTGCAATATGCGAAAACACAAAAGATACCGTGAACAATACGACCATAATCTTTTCTCTCATACAGAACCTCTTTCTCCTGCTTTCGCAGGCTTTATCTTTTGTAAAAATTCTTGAAAGGAGTCTCCTTGTTGTGATATGATAGATTTATCAGAAGGAGACTTCTGGTAGGCGAATTAAGGATTGCAAGTTTTCCAGACAGGGCAATCCTTAATTTTTTTTAACCGTTTCAATCCCAATCTTTATAAGGTCTAGCAAGCCGTATTCAGAATTTTTAACAAACTCCTGTATTTCTTTTTTTTCATCCGGCGTAACTCTTATAAATAACCTCTCTGATTTTGGATTATCTAACGGCGGTCTGCCATTTCTCGGACTCATGTTTTCACCTCACTTTCTGTCCGCACGATAATTATACTATATGTGCGCACAATAAGTCAATATATTTTTATAAAAATAAGAGCAGAGATATAATCACCTCTGCTGAAAGACAACTAATCGACTTTAAATGCATCTGTCGCGATCTGAACGGCTCATAAATCCATTTTTACGCCATTAAGTATAGTATTATATACCTACGCAATCAAAACGCCTTTAAAAGCCTTTTAACGGCTTGTAATTGCCTAAAGCATAGCACCGCAATATATAATTGTCAATGTACAATAGATTTTTTCTGCCGCTTGCGCTTGTATTTTGCTCTATATGACGCTTTTACAGCCTTGCGCCGTACTCCTTACCGCTTGGCGGTCTTAACGCCTTAAAACGCAATATAAACGTTTGCGGAACCAGGCACAAAGCACCAGCGCACGGGAAAAAGGCAAGGGGAAAGGCTGCTTAATCAATAACATTTAGATAATCATCAACCCTAAAAAGCTTTTTTCCGCAATCTGTACAAATGGCATATTTCCCGGTGTTTTTGTAGATTAAATTATTATGTAGTTCTGTTGCCTCTATTTCTCCGGTTGCCATATCAACATAATATTCCCCGTATCCGTGAATATATTGTTTTATTGTTATTGTGTGCCCTCCGCAATGCGGGCACTCTGAAAATGGGAATTTATATGGATTTTCTTTCATTTTGCGTACCTCCATTTTTAGATTTTACCATGCAAACAATCCCGGCGCAATGCCGGGAAAGTCGGTTATTCAACAACAAAATCATAATTAAAACAATTAAAATCATCCTCTTTCTCTGGAATCGGAGAGCATACGCCCACCGCATCCTTTGCGTACAGTTCGCCGTTGATTTTTATAATTTCTATCGGATAATATCCAAAAAGACGGCGTTTACTGTCGACTTTCTTTCCCACTAATTTTTCAGCGCTTTTCTTGCACAATCTCATTTTCTCACTTTCTCCCCTTATCCCTGGGGGCTGGGAAATAAACAAGTTCCGAAACGGGAATTCCCGCTTCGGAGGCCCTTATCCCTGGGGGGGGGCTGGGAAATAAATTATATTTTTTTGTTCAATTTTCTTGGACGCTGATTTTCTCTTTGGATTTTCATATTCACCCACCTACAATTATTAGGCTCATAATTTCCATTAACATTGATTCGATCAATGGTACATTGTCCGCGATCTGCATTTTCATTGTATCCATTGGAATATGCCCAATCGCGGAAATTTTTATAGTTATCTCTCCATTCGTCGCAAACTTTGATGCCGCGTCCACCATAGTATTCATATCCATTAGCATTTGGATTATAACATCTTGATTTTATGTCAGACCAAACACCATATAATCGTTCATAACGGAAACCATGAACTAACGGAATACATCCACAAGATAATTTTTTTGATCCTTTTAATCTTTTTGATGTTACCTGTACTTTGTTTCCACAATCACATACACAATCATATAAAGGCTGACCGCTTTTATTAACACCAATTCTTTTGATTACCGTGAGATTTCCAATTTTTTCTCCAGTGTAATCGTGATATGTATTTTTACCTCTAATACATCCACAGCTTTTTTTGTCTCCACTTTTTAAAGATTTTGTGCTTGCTGTCGTTATTTTCCCACAATCGCAAATGCACTCATAAATTGAGTGTCTACTATTATCTGTGCCAATTCTTTTTATAACTTTAAGCTTGCCAAATCGGCACCCAGTTAAATCCATAGATTTTTCCGCCAATGTATCGCCTCCGAATATTTTTATGTTCAAATATATATTAGCATATTAAAATGAATGTGTCAATAAAAATATTTTAAAATACAAATATTTTTATTGATTTTTAAATTATTATATTGTAAAATTCTAATGGGAGGAAAACGACATGATGAAATATTATAAATTATTTATTATGCTTGATAAAAAAGGAATGAAGCGCACTGATTTATTGAAAGTTGTTTCTTCCGTGACACTTGCAAAATTAGGGAAGGGGGAGAGTGTTACAACTGATATATTATGTAAAATATGCGCTTTTCTCGATTGTCAACCGGGCGATATAATGGAATATATACCAGAAGAAAAGCCGGAATAAATCCGGCTTTTTATTATTGACGAAATCGAATCCGGCGCAATGGCTCCAGCGTGCCTAAAATTTGCTATAGTATTCGTTTAACGCCTCTTGCGCCCATGTCGGACGTATATTTTCAAATTCTGCGCCATAGACAAATTTTAAAGTATTAATAAATGTTTCGTATTGCGCCCGCTCTGTACAATCAAACGGGCTTTTATCAAACCCGTTTTCATCAAGACAATTAAAAAGTAAATCCTTAAAATAATTTTTACATTCTGATAATTTTCTCATGTTTTCAACCTCCATTTTCTAAAATATCCGGCTTTTGCCGTGAAATCCTGCGGGCGACTGGACGCCCCACGGCTTGACCGTCACAGGATAATATTTTTTTCTTTCATCGGCTCAAAGATTCCGAATTGGATATATTTTCTCCAATTTTCAGAAAAGCAAACTACAGAATTTTGAACCCAGAACGGCACGCCCAGCCGATCCAGTTCGTCGAAAAGGCCGGAAATGGTCTTTTCGTTCTGCCTTAATTCCGGCTCGTCATTCCCGAACCGTTCCCGCATGTATGCGGTATCTGCGATTCTATAGGCCAGACCCTCAAGGGCTGATCTTTGATCCCGGTTACATTCAAAAAATAATTTTTTCATTTGTCCTTTCCTCCTCTGATTTTTTGTAAAAGACAGCCGGAAGGCTTGCACTTCCGGAGCCGCTGGTTCAGTTTCTCAGGCCGTCCAGCGGCTTTTTGTTTTGTTTTTCTTGACTATTTTTTTAATTCATCTTTAAATCTTTTAGCTACATTTTCACTTTTTGTTATCCATTGGCAATTATTAGGTTCGTAATTTCCGTTGTTATCTATTCTGTCTATCGTTAATCCTTCTTTATATCCATGACTCATTGCCCAATCGTAAAAGGATTTAAAATCATCTTTCCACTCTTTGCATACTGTAATTCCTCTTCCGCCGTAATTGCTATATTCTAAAGAATTTTTGTTATAACATCTCGTTTTCATGCCTCTCCAAATTGAATTTAACCGATGTCCTCTCAGTCCGTGCGTGGTTCTTGGGTTGGAATATTTCATTCTGTCTGATCTTATACATCCACAACTTTTTGTGTGCCCATTTTTTAGATAAGTTTCCCTAACTACTGTTGTTTTTCCACAATCACATTTACATTCCCAATAGTTTGTGCTTGCTTTTCTGTGATCAATTTTAATAGGGGTTAATTTTCCATATTTTTTTAATTCTAACATAATAACCTCCGTTCTTTTAAGTAAATAATACATCAAATATAATGTAATTTCAATAGTAACGATACACGAAAAATAGAGTATAAAATTGTGACATTTGCATGAAAAATAATGTAATTGACACTGGATTAAAAATGATGTATTATTAAATAAAAAGAAAGCGAGGTTATAGAATGTTGGTATATAAAATAGATGTGTTAGAAACTCTAAAAGAGGCAGGATACAACACAACAAGACTGCGTAAAGAAAAGCTCTTAAATGAGAGCGCAATACAATATATTAGAGAGGGCAAGCCGGTAGGCACAAAAGCCTTAAATACTATATGCAGACTGCTCGATATGCAGCCAGGAAATATTATAAAATATGTAGATGAAGAAAAATAATAATACATTAAAAATAGTGTATTATATAATTACCGAAAGGGAGAACAAAAGAAATTCAATCCGGCAGGAGCCGGGGAAAGGTGGAACATATGAAAAAAACAATTTATATTTATGACAATGACAGAAAGGCAACGGGAGTTTATGCATCCGAAAAACTAACGAGATCATATCAGGGCGGAGACTGTGAAGAGGTTGCGATTGAAATTCCGGACAAATTAGAACCGTATCAAACAGAAACAGGAGAAACGATGGTTAAATTAGGAGACTATTTTTATTCACTGAATGAATGCTTGCGGATTGATAAAAATGATTGCCCGTATTTAAAACAAATGGAGCCGGGCGGCCGTGCCGTAAAATTAAAAATAGTCGAACGGATCGGAAGAAAAAGTTTAGCGTTTACGCTATAAAAAAATAACCCCGGAGCAATCCGGGGAATTTTTACGGTTTTTTATTCGTTGCGTATATTAAAATTATGTGTTATAATCATTATATAAATTTTAGGAGGTCAGAGAATGAAAACACCGAGTTACGTTAGGAACGCACAGAACAGATATAACGCCAAATTTGACATTATACAAGTAAAATTAGATAAGGGCACAAAAGAGCGTATAAAATCCGTAACACAGGAAAGTTATAACGAGTATGTAAAAAATCTGATAATGAATGATCTGGAGCAGAGAGAGACTAAAGGCGAAATTCTTCCAGTGGGCATATTTTGCGGTTGCTATAAGATGAGCAGTTTTAAAAACACAGAGGACGCAAAAAAAGAAATTGATAATATAAGGCACGATATATTGGCCGGAAAGTATGATGATTTCCTTGAAATTACAGAAGAACAGAGGAAACACAATGCACAATCACTTGAAATTTTATCAATTTGTAAAAGGTGATTTATATGACTGTTTATGATAATGGCGACTGGTTTAAATGCAAGAAAGAAATTATCAGGGATGAAAATATAAGCCGTTCCGCAAAATGGTTATATATAGTTTTGGCTTATCATGATAATTTTTTCAGCGGCGATAAAGGATTTTTTACAAGAACAAACGCTGACTTGATGAAAGACGCCGGAATGTCGGAAAAGACATTGAAAAAAGCAAAATCGGAATTAATAAACGCCGGGTATATTGAATGCTGGAAGAATAATCTTTATACAAATTCAGATCATGAGAAATTGACAACGTTTAGGATTTGCTACTATAGGATTTTAAAATAAGCTACGGGGCAAAAAATACACTACAGCTTTATTTACAAAAGCTAACGGGTAAATTATACACCACAGCAAATAAGCAACAGGGTAATTTCTACCCAGTAGACGGCTAAAGGGTAAAATCTACCCCATAGGCTAAAGGGTAATTTTTACCCCGTTAATAATAAGACTATAATAAATAATAAGACCAGAATATTTTTAAATATTAAGATTTAGTAAATAACATAGTGCAAAGATCAATAAATTGACTTTGCACGAGATACAGCGCGCGCACGCGTATAATATCTGTCTCTTATACACATCTGACGCTCCCGACGAAGCTAGAAGTGTAGATCTCG
>ERZ1090878.965-NODE-970-length-14348-cov-6.571189_pt1 | contig 14348 bp, 12 predicted proteins | sample MGYA00478473_ERZ1090878 | MGnify/ENA primary metagenome ERZ1090878 (study PRJEB33644, sample SAMEA5815720) | chicken gut metagenome | biome: Chicken; feature: Gastrointestinal Tract; material: Caecum | place: Ireland | collected 2019-01-01 | study: A study of the... | reverse complement strand
GGTTCTGCTATATCTCTATAGCTCCGTCGTTGTTTAATTTTCAAGGTTCTTTCGCACCCCGCTCTCGCGAGTGCTTGATAATAATACCAGATACTCCCCCGTTTGTCAACACTTTTTTTCAAAGTTTTTCAACTTTTTTTGCAAAGCTGCGATTTTCCGCTGAAAAACGCAGCGCGCATACATATATATAATGTATTTATATATAAAGCGCCGCCGACTTGCAATTAGACGCTATTAATGTTATAAATAATAGAACAAGCACAAAAAGAAAAGGAGGTCAGGACATGCCGATTCGAATCAACGAAGAACTGCCGGCGAAACAGAGCCTGGAAATCGAGAACATATTTGTTATGAGCAACCGGCGCGCCGACACACAGGATATCCGCCCGCTGAAGATCATGATCCTGAACTTGATGCCGACGAAGATCGAAACGGAGACGCAGCTGCTGCGCCTGCTTTCCAACAGTCCCCTGCAGATCGACGTGGAATTTTTACAGACAAAAACACATCAGGCCAAAAACACCTCCAAAAGCCACATGGAAAAGTTTTATAAGACCTTTGACGAAATATCCGCCAACAAATACGACGGCATGATCATTACCGGCGCACCGGTGGAGCACCTGGAGTTTGAAGACGTGGACTACTGGGACGAGCTGTGTGCCATTATGGAGTGGAGCAAGACACACGTTTATTCGACTTTCCATATTTGCTGGGGCGCGCAGGCCGGGCTGTATTACCACTACGGTATTAAAAAGTACAGGCTGGAGAAAAAGCTTTTCGGCGTGTTTGCGCACCGCAGCCTGGATTTGACGCACCCGCTGATGCGCGGCCTGGACGACATTTACTATGTGCCGCACTCGCGCCACACCACCATTAAAATGCGCGACATTGCCAAAGTAAAAGACCTGCAGATCATTTCGTACAGTGAAGAAGCCGGCGTACACATTATTTCCGACATGGACTGCCGCAATTTCTTTGTGACCGGCCACAGCGAATATGACCGCGATACACTGGCCAAGGAGTATTTCCGCGACCTGGAAAAAGGCGAAAAAATAGACATGCCGGTCAACTACTTTCCGAACAACGACATCAACCGCGTACCGGTCTTGAGCTGGAGAGGCACAGCAAGCATCCTTTTTTCAAACTGGCTGAACTACTTTGTATACCAGAAAACGCCTTACGATTTAAACACCCTGTGAATATTGGCCAATCAAAAAAATGTTCATTATTGAACAATTTTGTCTGAAAATGCTCAATTTTTGCGAAATGTACAATTATTTTTCGAAATATTATTAAAAAATTAGACACGAGTTGCAAATTACCCTTTACTTTTTAAAAAGACATATGTATATTGAAAGTAAGACATTGATATACCATTGTCAATAAAAAAGTGAGGGGTAAATATGAAGTATGCTCTTGTAACGGGCGCAACCAGCGGACTTGGTGACAAAGTTGCCAGCGAACTGGCACAAATGGGATGGAGTGTGTTTGCCTGCGGGCGAAACGAAAACGCTCTGAAGGATCTGAAAAACTCTACATATGAAATTCCCATTAAAATGGACGTAACGGATCAGGCCAGTATTGACGCAGCCTATGAAGAAGTCTGCAAGCAGACGGATCATCTGGACGCGATCATCAACTTTTCGGGCGTCCAAAAAATGGGATCTTTGATCGAAAGCGATGTCAAACTGACCGAAGACTGTTTGAAAGTGAACCTGCTTGGCATGGTGCGCGTGAACAAAACGTTTTTCCCGCTGATCGAAAAATGCCACGGCCGGATCATCAACTGCTCTTCAGAATGCGGCTGGATGACACCGCAGCCGTTTAACGGACCTTACACGCTTTCCAAATACGCCGTGGAAGCTTACAACGACTCCCTGCGCCGCGAACTGATGTTTTTGGACATTCCGGTCATCAAAATTCAGCCCGGCTCTTTCAAAACAGCTATTTTTAACAGCACACTCGGCTCGTTTGACGAATTGATTCAAAACACAAAGTATTATAAAGAAGTTTTATCCAGAATGAAAATCTTTATGATGATCGAATTGAAATCGGCCAACGACCCCAAATATTTGGTACGGGCTGTTGTCGACGCCGTTACGTCGTCGACACCGAGGCGCAAATACCGTGTTAAAAACTCCAAGCTGCTCGAGGTTGTCGAAGCCATGATGCCGTTTGCCGTAGACAATATGTACAAGATGTTCATGACATCCAAAACAGCCGGCGCAATACTTTCCAAGCTGGCACAAAAGGTATAAAAAAACAGCCGAACGAATCGTTCGGCTGTCAGCGTGTCAAAAAAGGTGTAACGGCAACAAATTATACAGCCTGACACGCTGATAGACTGTCAAAAAGACGAGTTGGATTTTGTATTTTGCGAGGTGGTGCCGTACAGCGGTACTGCCCCCGAGCAAAAGACAAAAAGCGCAAAAACCGCACAGCTGTGCGGTTTTTCTGCTTTTACAGTACGGAATTTTTTTGCAATGCAATATGCTTTTTGCTTAAGAAAAACAGTAAATTATTTTTCCGATTTATTTTACGCGCGGTCCAACCGGCTTTTTCGACAGTCTCACAGCCGAACGATTCGTTCGGCTGTTTTTTTTATGTATTAGTCTGCATATATTTTTTGCAGATGCTCATACGCATCCTGCAGCTGCATGCTGACTGCATCACTCATTTTTTCACAGATTCGCGCCATCTCTTCCGGCGTTTCGCGCATGCCGCCTTTGATCCATTCTAAAATTATTTTAATAGAAACCGTTTCTTTGCAGACGATGCAATAATGTTCTTCCGGGGTTTTGGGCGTATATTTGCTTTCAATAAGACTGCTGCCGCTCAAAAGGACCTGCTGCGCCAAATCGGAACGCTGCAGCATTTCGACCAGCAGCTTTCTTTCCTTTAGATGGTTAAAAAGTTCCACATAACAGGCATGCTTGTTTTGCAAAAAAACAGGCAGGTAATTGACACTAAGCCATTTTAAAAGTTCCTCGCATATTTCCTGCACTACGTCTTCTTTAGATGTATAATTTCTGTAAAACGCTGTTCTGGAAACGCCGGCCCTGTTGACGATTTCCGTTATTTTGATTTTATCAAACGGCTTTTGCCCCATAAGAAACACAAGCGCCGTTCTTATAGATTCCCTGGTGAGCTTGTTTGACTCTTTGTTTGAAAGCCGTAAAACGTCGTACCTTTCCGTTTCTGTCTGCGGCGGCATAATAAATCCTCCCGTGTATCACAACCGTTTTTTAAACTGTTCACCCGGATACCCACTGTACTGACTAAGTGATCTCCAGATGTTACACTTGTTTCACCGTTACAAGTGTAATACCTGAAATTGTATTTGTCAACGCTATTTTGAAAGGAGAAAGTACTGTATCTGCAATAATAAGTGCTCCCGTATCCACACAGAAAAATCTGTTAATGGCAAAACGATTGCATTATAACGCGAAACAAACAAGCCTAAACAACAAAAAGAATACCTGCTTCGCCGTTGCTTTGCAGGCAAAACACACAAACGGACGGCCGCACAAAAGTGCGGCCGTCCGGTCATTTCAAAAGCTGTTTTAACTTTTTTAAAAGAGTCTTTTCTTTTCGGGAGACCTGCACCTGGGATATGCCGAGGACGCCGGCCGTTTCCGTCTGCGTTTTGCCCTCAAAATAACGCAGATGCACAATTTGGCGCTCCTCCCCCTGCAGCCGGCCGACCGCCTGCGAAAGCAAAATGCGGTCGAAAAGCTTTTCGCTGTCATCATAAGGGATCTCCAGCGGCGCATCATCCGCCGCACCGCTGCCGGAGAGCGACAAAACAGGGCTGAGCACATTTTCCATTTCACAGATCTCTTCCGGCGAGCAGGCAAGCGCCTGGGCCATTTCACCGACGGTCGGCGAACGCATATGTTTTGCCTCAAACCGTTCCTTAAGCTTTTGCAGCGCAAGCGACTTTTCTTTCAGGCTGCGGCTGACTTTCACCGTGCCGCCGTCGCGGAACAATCTTTTGATCTCACCCATAATGACCGGCACCGCGTAAGTGGAAAACTTATAGCCGAGCGAGGGGTCAAAGTGATCGACGGCTTTGATCAAACCGACACAACCGGTCTGAAACAAATCTTCATATTCCACGCCGCGGCGGGCAAACCGCGCGGCGACAGCGTGCACGAGCGGCAGATTTTCTTCAATCAACTGCGTGCGCCGGTCTGTTACCACTTTGCTTTCCCCGCAATTTTTTTGTAGAGCGTAACGGTCGTGCCCTTGCCGACTTTAGAGGTAACGTGTATTCGGTCGCAAAAGCTTTCCATGACCGTAAAGCCAAGCCCGGCACGGTCAGATTCGCCGGTCGTATAAAGCGGGGTCATGGCCTTTTGTACATCGTCCATGCCGCAGCCTTTGTCGCGTATCGTGATTTTTACAAGACCGTTTTCGTAAATATTGCCGGATATGTAGATTTTGCCGAACGTGTCCTTATAACCGTGGATGATGGAATTTGTGACCGCTTCGGACACAGCGGTTTTCAGATCGGCCAGTTCCTCCAAAGTAGGATCGAGCTGTGCCGCAAAGGCCGACACGACCACACGGGCAAAGCCCTCGTTTGCGCTGCGCGAATCGATCGTCAGCTTCATTTCGTTTTTAGACTTCATTGCTTTTCTCCTTGATCGTTGCGATTGATGAAAGGCCCGCAAGCTCCATTACCTTTTTGGTCTGGTGTGAAACGTTGCGGATCTCGAGCTGCCCATGGCAGCTGAGCAGCGTTCTGTAGCGGCCCATGACCAGGCCGATGCCGCTTGAATCCATAAAACTGACCCCTTTAAAATCCAGGATCAGATATTTTGGCTTATTGACCGTAATGACATCGTCGATCTTTTGACGGATCGGCACGGCGGAGTGATGGTCGATCTCTCCGCTTAAATAAACGACCAGCGTGTCGCCGGCAGACTTGATCGTCACGCCCATGAAACTTCCCTCCAAACAGCAAAAGACGCTGTGTTACTTTTAAAAAAATAACACAGCGTCTTTAAAAAATATGACGAACTATAGAGACAAAATATTTTTTCGCAGGGCGCGGCAAAGATAAAACGAACCGCACACCAAAATCATGTCCTCTGCCGACTGCTGCGCAAGCGCCAGCGCGTCCTGCGGCGCGGCAACAGACACGCAGTCCGAACAAAACCTTTCGGCGATGCGGTGCAGCTCTTCAGCCGGCATAGAACGCGCCTCCCCGCAGGAGGTGACGATCACGCGGCTGCAGTGCGGCAAAACCGTTTGCAGGTATTTTTCGCAGTCCTTGTCGCGCATCATAGCAACAACAGCCGTAATAGGCTGACCGGCCGGAAGCGACTGCGCCAGTGCCCTGGCAGCGGCTGGATTGTGTGAACCATCCAGCAAAAAGCGGCCGATCTTTTCAAGCCGGCCGGGCAGCTGCGGATAAGGCACAATAGACGACACGCCGAGCAATGACAGCGCAAGACGCGCTGTTTCAAAGTTGTTTTTGCGAAAATCGCCCTGGTCCGGCGGCGAATAGCAGGCAATGCCCTGCCGGTGGCATATGTTTTGCAAAACCGTCTGCGCCGGTTCTTCAGGATAAACCACTGCACGGCAGCCCGGCTTTAAAATACCGGCCTTTTCACGCGCGATCTCTTCGACCGTACTGCCCAAAAAGGCGGTGTGATCCAGCGAGATCGACGTAAACACACAAAGCGCCGGATGCGCCAAAACGTTTGTAGAATCGTTTTTACCGCCCATGCCGCATTCCACGACTGCCCAGTCGACCCGGCGGCGGGAAAAGTAAAGGTACATCATGGCCGTCAGTTTTTCAAACGCACTGCCCTGCCCCTGCAAGGCGGCAAAACAGTCGGCAAAATCCTGCTTGCCGATATAATCGCCGTTCACCTGGATCTGTTCGCGGTAATCGTCCACATAAGGAGAAGTAAACAGGCCAACTGTATAGCCGGCCGCCTGCAGCGAACGGGCAAGGAGCGCACTGACAGTACCCTTGCCGTTGGTGCCGCAGACATGGATCACCTTATAATCATTCTGCGGATCGCCAAGGCGGTGCAACAGCGTTTCAATGCGTTCAAGTCCCGGCAAAATACCGGGACTTGAATCGTGCAGCAGCGCATGCAGCGCTGATTCATAAGTCATGTTAAACACCAAGATTTTCGATCGAATGGCGCAGCATTTCGATCTTTTCACGCACGGTGTCTGCCTCTTTCTTCGTCTGTTCCACCACTTTTTCGGGCGCTTTCTGCACAAAACCGGCATTTGCAAGCTTCTTTTCCAAACGCTCCAGTTTTTCCGAAGCAGCGGCCATTTCCTTGTCGAGGCGTTTCTTTTCCGCCTCCAGATCCACAAGGTCACCGAGCGGGATAAAGATTTTCGCGTCATTTGTGACGGCCGTGACCGACTTTTCGTCCGGGTTCAATGTTTCGCCGATCTCCACATTGGCGGCATAGGCAAGGCGCTTGAAAAACGGGATGCCGCGTGTAAACACATCGGTCTTCGCCGTTTCGATCTGCACCAGCGCCTTTTTGGACGGCGGCACATTCATCTCGGCGCGGCGGTTACGGATGGCGCGGATGGCATCCATGATCATTTCCATCTCGGCCTCTTCCTGTGCAAAAACAAGCTTTTCATCATACTGCGGCCAGGAAGAAATCATGATCGACGCAGTATCGTGCGGCAGCGCCTGATAGATTTCCTCGGTAATAAACGGCATAAACGGGTGCAAAAGCTTTAAGATGCCGGTCAGCACATGCACCAGCACGGCTTTGGCACAGGATGCGGCTTTTTCATCATCAGACTGCAGACGGATCTTGGCAATTTCAATATACCAGTCGCAGAAGACATCCCAAATAAAATCATAGAGGTTGGACACGGCAATGCCGAGCTCAAATTTTTCCAGATTGTCCGTGACCTGGCGCACCAGCGTGTTGTACTTGGAAAGGATCCATTTATCCTCCAGCGCCAGCTCCTGCGGCAGCGGCTGCACAGCGGCGTCCTGGCCGAGATACATCAGCACAAAGCGCGCGGCGTTCCAAAGCTTATTCGCGAAATTACGCGAGGCCTTGACCTTGTCCTCCGAAAAGCGCATGTCGTTGCCGGGCGTGTTGCCGGTCGCCAGCGTAAAGCGCAGCGCATCCGCGCCGTATTCATCGATCACCAAAAGCGGGTCAATGCCGTTGCCGAGCGACTTGCTCATTTTTCTGCCCTGTGCATCGCGCACAAGGCCGTGGAACAGCACGTTTTTAAACGGCACTTCGCCCATATGCTCAAGGCCGGAGAAAATCATGCGCGCCACCCAGAAAAAGATGATGTCGTAGCCGGTGACCAGCGTGTCGGTGGGATAGAAATATTTGAGTTCCGGCGTCTCTTCCGGATAACCGAGTGTGGAGAAAGGCCACAGCGCTGAGCTGAACCAAGTGTCCAGCGTGTCCGGATCCTGATGGATGTGTGTGCTGCCGCACTTGGTGCAGGCGTGCACCTCCGTTTCGCTGACCATCAGTTCGCCGCAGTCGTCGCAGTACCACGCCGGAATACGGTGACCCCACCAGAGCTGGCGCGAAATGCACCAGTCGCGGATGTTTTCCATCCAGTTATAATACGTTTTGTTCATGCGCTCCGGGATCAGGCGGATGTCGCCGTTTCGCACAGCGTCGATCGCCGGGCCGGCCAGCGGTTCCATTTTCACAAACCACTGCATGGAAACGCGCGGTTCAATGGAGGTGCCGCAGCGGTAGCAGGTGCCCACGTTATGGCTGTAGTCCTCCGTCCGCAGCAGTGCGCCTTCGGCCTCCAGATCCGCCACGATGGCTTTGCGTGCCTCGTAACGGTCCATGCCGCTGTAACGGCCCCAGCCGTCTTTTATGTGTGCGTCAGGCGTCATCACGTCGATGATCTCCAAATTGTGGCGGCGGCCGACCTCAAAGTCGTTGGGGTCGTGTGCCGGCGTAATTTTTACGACGCCGGTACCGAATTCCATATCCACATAATCGTCGGCGATCACCGGGATCTCACGGTGCACGATCGGCAGAATGACCGTTTTGCCGACCAGGTCCTTGTAGCGTTCATCGGCCGGGTTGACCGCCACAGCCGTATCGCCGAGCAGCGTTTCCGGGCGGGTCGTGGCCAGCTCCAGATAACCGCTGCCGTCCTTGAACGGATACTTCAGGTGCCAGAAATGGCCTGCCTGCTCCTCATATTCGACCTCAGCGTCCGAAATCGTGGTCTGGCAGTGCGGGCACCAGTTGACCATGCGTTCACCGCGGTAGATCAAACCCTTATTGTAAAGCTTTACAAAAACGTGCTTGACCGCCGCAGAGCAGCCCTCGTCCATTGTGAAGCGCTCACGGTCCCAGTCGCAGGAAGAGCCGAGCTTTTTCAGCTGCGAAACGATACGCCCGCCGTACTGCTTCTTCCAGTCCCAGGCACGCTCCAAAAACGCCTCGCGGCCAATGCCCTCTTTGGTCAGACCCTCTTTACGCATCTGCTCCACGATCTTTGCCTCGGTGGCGATGGAAGCATGGTCTGTGCCGGGCAGCCAAAGTGCCTCGTAGCCCTGCATTCTGCGCCAGCGGATCAGAATGTCCTGCAGGGTCTCGTCCAAAGCGTGCCCCATGTGCAGCTGCCCCGTGATGTTCGGCGGCGGGATCACGATCGTATACGGCTTTTTATCCGGGTTGACCGCTGCATGGAAATACTTTCGGTCAAGCCAGAACTGATAGGTCCTGTCCTCCACTTCGGCAGGATCATACTGTTTTGCCAGTTCTTTTGCCATGTTTATACCTCCTAAAATAAAAAAGCTTTCGCCCCGTATGAGGCGAAAGCCGAAACTTCCGTGGTACCACTCAAATTGCGCAAACGCGCCACTCGACTCCTTAACGCGGAAAACGCCCAAAGCTACAGACTTCACCCCGGGGGCTCACAGGCGACCTTCACCGCGCGCACCTTACCGCCTTGCACCGACCGGCGGCTCTCTGAAAGGGCGAAAACGGCTACTCCTCCTGCTCATTGCCTTTAACGGTTTTATCATACCATTGCAAAAAGCGAAAGTCAAGCCTTATAAAGTGACACCGCCCCTTAAAATGGCAATTTCACGGTAACCGGCCGCCTCGTTTTTTGCAGGCTGCCCAGCCGCGATCTGCAGCATTTTGTCCAAAAGCGCATCGCGCGCACCGGTCATGCCGCCCTGATGTATGGCGGCGGCACAGTCGAAATCGATCCAGCCTGGCTTCTTTTCGGCAATCGCTGTGCCGGAGGCCAGTTTAAGCGTTGGCACCGGTGCACCGAGCGGTGTGCCGCGGCCGGTGGTAAAAAGGAGCATCACCGCGCCGGCAGCCGTAAGCGCTGTGGTGGAAACCATGTCATTGCCCGGCCCGGACAACAAAGACAGGCCGGGTTTTTGACACTGCGCCCCATAAGAAAGCACATCGGTAACTGCCGCACGGCCGCCTTTTTGCACGCAGCCAAGGCTTTTTTCCTCCAGCGTCGTAATGCCGCCGGCCCGGTTACCGGGCGATGGGTTTTCATAGACAGGCACACCGTGGTCAACATAGTTTTGCTTAAAAGCGCCTATCATGCCGGCAGCTGCGTCAAACACCTGTGCGCTGGTACAGCGGTTCAGCAAAATCTGTTCGGCGCCGAACATTTCAGGCACTTCACTGAGCATGCAGCGCCCGCCGGACGATGTCAGCAGATCGGCGATCTGGCCGCAAAGCGGGTTGGCCGTGATGCCGGAAAAGGCATCAGAGCCGCCGCATTTCATGCCAATAGTCAGCGCACTGAGCGGCAGATCCTGACGCTTGAATGTAGCGGCATATGCCGCCAGCTCTTTGAGCAGCTGCAGTGCATCGCCGACCTCGTCATCGGACTGCTGCAAAACAAGGCAGCGCACCTTTTGGGCATCGCATCCCTCTAAAAAGGGGCGCATTGCATCCAAGTTATTATTCTCGCAGCCCAGCGAAACCAACAGCACGCCCGCCGCATTGGGGTTTTTCGCAAGGCCTGCCAGGATTTTCTGGGTATTTTTAAGATCTTCTCCAAGCTGGGAGCAGCCGTAAGGATGCGTAAAGGCATACACTCCGCTCACGCCGTCCAGAGCCAGCTGCTGCGCCGCCGATGCAAACTGCAGCGCGGCTTGGTTCGCACAGCCGACGGTGGGCAAGATCCAAATGTCGTTGCGGATGCCGGCACGACCGTCCGGACGCAAATAACCTGAAAAAGTATAAGCTGTCTTTTCCGGCGTATAGGACAAATAGGCATCCGGCCGCGAATAGTCGCTTGTGCCGGAAAGCGCGCTGGCCATATTGTGCGTGTGCACATGTGCGCCCGGTTCGATAGCACAGGTGGCCCTGCCGATCGGATAGCCGTATTTCATGACCGCCTCACCCGCAGAAATGGCGCGTAAAGCAACTTTATGCGCATACGGCACATCCTCCAAAACGGTTACACCAAGCACAGTTTCGCCCTTCGTGAGCGGCTGCAGCGCAACAGCGACATTATCAATCGGATGGATTTGAAAAACCTCAGACATAATGATCCCCCAAAAATACACAAATAAACAGCCCGTGCACATGCACAAAGCCCAACCGTATTATACAGCCGGAGTGCGCAGAAAACAAGAAAAACGCCCGTGTTTTTTTACACGGGCGCCAAAATTATTCAATTTTTCCAGTTTTCGTTCTAAACACCATATGCTTTTACTTAAAAGAAAGGGAATCTAAATCAAAACACCTTAGATGCTTTTAACAAGCACATTAGATTTAAAGTATTGAATTTACCTGTCCATTGGACTAATACCTTTCTTAAGGAATTTGTAAAACCATGTTGTTTGCAGTTCTTTCGCTGTGATTTACCACACATATCTGCAGTGCACTTTTGCTTGCCCCGGATATGCTTTACGCATTTTTTCGTGGTGCACGACTTTCGTGCAATAATTCAATCATGCTTTTACACTTCCAGGCTTTTGCCTGTGTGCGTGCATACATGCGCCGTTGGTAAATCTTAAGCCTCGCTGCAACCCTGCAGCCTTCTACCCTCTCACGACTTATAACCTCTACAGCGAACACTGCTGTTTTTTACCTGTACATTGGTCTGTCCTGCCTCATTAGAATTAATAATATAACTTGTGATGATTCACAGGCATATCGCAGATTCTGCCAATATATTATTTAATTTTTTCCGCGCTTGCCGCTCCAACTGGCCCTGCGCTAAGCATTTTCACTGATAAATATATCTTTGACCCGTTTACAAATTCCGTGTTTGCAGCAGACGGCCAATCATTCGCTTTTTACCAGTCAGCTTTGCAAGCGCTTCTGAAGCCGGGTTCTACTGTGTCCATCGGAAACGCCTCCTTTTTTAATCTAGAAGATAATACGAACACCGCGCACAATTCTTTGCGCTTTCACCGGGTATCTATCTCTTATCTTCGTCTTTATTATAGCACGTTTTTGATAAATGTCAATAGTTTTTTTCAACATTTTTTACTTTTTTTGTGCTATGTAAACAATCTATTTCCATGGTTGACGAAAGCGCCTTTTTCGGTTACAATATAGGTATATCAATTCAGCGGATGTGAATACTATGGATAATGAAAACGAACTTTACGAACCGGAAATCATCGGCGTTACGGCCGACGACGGGCAGGAGATCCTGTTTGAACTGCTGGATCGCTATGAAGACGGCGGCGAAACCTACATTGCCGTTACGCCGTATTATGACGAGGCGGAAGACATCGTTGACTCCAGCAACGAGCTGATCATTTTAAAAGTCATTGAGGAAGACGGCGAAGAGCTGCTTGGCATGATCGAAGATGAAGACGAGTTGGACCGTATTTTTGCGATATTTGAAGAGCGGCTGGCCGACCTTTACGAGATCGAACCATACGAGCAATAATATGCCCCCTGCCCTTCTCGACAACCGGCAACTTAAATAACCCAACACATTCTTTTTCGGGAACCGCGCTCCGTGTGCGGATTGCAGACCTCCTGCCATGCAGATGAAGGGAGCGTGAAACACACGGGACGGTACCCACCTGCACACAAGCAGGTTATTCTCAGTGCCGGCGGCTGGGCGGGGTTTTCACAGCAAAAAAAGAGCGCATACGGCGCTCTTTTTTCATTTTATAACGAGTTAAAACACAGCCTCTGCGCCGCACCGTGCGAGATAATCCAAAATCCAGCGCACGACGCCGTCCTCGTCATTTCGGGGAGCGATTTCTGTTGCGGCAGCCTTTAACGGCGTACAGGCATTGCCGACCGCTACGCCTATATCGGCCGCTTGGAACAGGGACAGGTCGTTGATCCCATCGCCGAAACAAACGATTTTTTCACACTGCAGCATGTCCCCCAGCTTGCGCACAGCAATGGCCTTGCCGGTTTGCGGCGGCGTGATCTCCAACCAGGTATCGCCCGAATACAGGTCTTTCTGATAATAACAAGTAAATTCGTCTTTCCAGGCCTCATAAAGCGGCAAAAGCTTTTCTGCGCTATCGATGCAAGTAAAATAAAACACGTCCTGCAGCTGCAGACCCTCAAACCCGGCAGTCGGGTACATGCGCACATCGCCGCGTTTTGTATCTAAAAACGCGCACATTTCGGGACTGGAAAGCGGACGGCTGTATGTACAGCGTTCGCACCCCTGCACCATGGAGTACACGATCGGCGCCACCTCGGCAGCGCGCAAACGCGTAAAAACAGCTGCAGCCTGCTGCGGTGAAAAATAGCGGGCATACAAAAGCCGGTCATCCGCCACGCGGATAAAGCTGCCGTTATAATACACAGCCGGCAGCGTGCGCTTCAGCCCCGGCAGCAGCGGCAAAGTAGAGTGCACCGACCGCGCCGTAGCAAATGTAAAGGCAAGCCCATGCGCGATCAGCCGGTTCAGCGTATCGCGGGTATGCTCGGAAAGCCGGGCCCGCGGACCAAGCAGCGTACCGTCTAAGTCAGAAACAAAAAGCGTATTGGCAAGCATAGAACACCTCGAAAGAAAAAAGCCGCTTAAAAGCGGCTTTTTAAAATTATTCGCCTTTCATATCCAGCAGTTTCGCGCCGTTCTTTACAGAATCAACGGAAAGCTTGATGGAATCGAAGATGGCACATTCAATATCATCCGGCGTGCAGCCAAGATATTTGCAGTCATCCGTCGGAATGAACAGGTTCATACCCATGATGTCAGCCAGGCCGACCGGGTCGATACCGCCTTCCACATTGCGGCTTGCATATTCTTTTCTCATATACAGACCGAAAGCTTTGAACGTCCACTTCGGTACGTCGCAGATCTTTCTATCGGCGATACCCATGGCACGGTAAACGATTTTCAGGAACTGACGCCAGGTCAGGTTGTAGCAGGAGATGCCGTAAGCGCGGAAGCCGGTCGTCTTTTCCGTTGCGCCAACGATAGCTTCAGCGACCTGACGCACAGTCAGCATGGCGGTGCCGCCTGCCGGATACATCGTGAACGGCATTTTTTCAAAGCGCTCGAGCTGTTCGATCAGGATCGTCCAAACCGGTTTTCTGCCGGGCTGCGTGCCGAAAATGTAAGGCAGCTCCAGTACAGCAACAGACATCTGGTCATCCGCATACTTTTCGCAGACTTTTTCCTGCTCGATACGGCTTTTTATGTAAGGATGCTTTGCACAAAGATCCATTTCCGGTCTTTCCTTGGCAAGCCATGCAAAATAGGAGCCGAGCACGGTGCAGTGCTTGATGCCGGCTTTTTTCGCCATAGGCAAAAATCTTTCCAGCGGTTCAATGTTGAACTTCTTATAAGCTTCGTAAACGGGCGGCGGGCACTCCACACGCTCGTCGATGCCGGCGGCATAAACGAAAGCGTCGCAGCCTTCCATGGCTTTTTCCATGTCCTCGTCAGAGATCTCAAGGAAGTTGCCCCAGGTGATTTCCATTTCTTCCGGAATCGGCGCACCCTCGGGAAGCGGCGGAAGCGCAATGGTCTTCACTTCGTGTCCACGGTCAATAAAAACTTTTGCTGCAGCAGAGCCAAGAAGGCCCGTACCGCCAAGAAGCAATACTTTCATGTCTGTTTCCCCCATATCAATGATTACGCCTAACAGTATAGTCCTGTAGGGGCAAAAAATCAACTAAAAATAAACAAAAAATAAACTGGATATATACAAAAAAGAAATAAAAAAGCACACGTTTTTATATATAGTGCATAAAAAAAGCAGCGCACAATGCGCCGCTTGAGACTGTCGAAAAAGCCGGTTGAACCGCGCACAGAAAATAAATCGGAAAATCATTTATTGCTTTTTAGTAGAAAAACACGTTACGCTTCAAAAGCAATGAAGCATTTTAAAAGCAGAAAAACCGCACAGCAGTGCGGTTTTTGCGCTTTTTGTCTTT
>ERZ1090878.962-NODE-967-length-14355-cov-5.711888_pt1 | contig 14355 bp, 14 predicted proteins | sample MGYA00478473_ERZ1090878 | MGnify/ENA primary metagenome ERZ1090878 (study PRJEB33644, sample SAMEA5815720) | chicken gut metagenome | biome: Chicken; feature: Gastrointestinal Tract; material: Caecum | place: Ireland | collected 2019-01-01 | study: A study of the... | reverse complement strand
AAGGAGTTCTGGCGGCGCTGGCATATCACACTCAGCCAATGGTTTCGGGATTATCTGTATATCCCGCTGGGCGGCAGCCGATGTGGGAAGGTGCGGACGTTTGTCAACCTGTTCATCGTCTGGGCGCTGACCGGCCTGTGGCACGGCGCGGCGTGGAACTATGTGCTGTGGGGACTGTATTATTTTGTGCTGTTGGCGGCAGAACGCCTGATCGGGGAAGCGCGGCTGGCGCGCGTGCCGCGTGTACTGCGGCATATCCTGACCATGATACTGGTCATGCTGGGCTGGGTGCTGTTTGCGATCGAGGATTTCGGGGTGCTGAGGGCCTATCTGCACGCCATGTTTTCGCTGTCCGGCGGTCTGATCGGCGCACAGGCGGCGGTTTGGGTGCTGTCCTACCTGCCACTGTTCGCAGTGGCGGTGGTGGCGGCGCTGCCGCTGGCTGCCCGGCTGGTGCAGCGCAAGGAAGAAACTCGCTTGGTACGGTGCGGCGCACCGGTTTGGTGCTTGCTGCTGCTGGCGGCAAGCTGCGCGGCACTGGTTGCGCAGAGCTATAACCCGTTTTTGTATTTTCGGTTCTAAAAGGAGACAATACGCATGCAATTTCGCCATCCCCGCGCAGTAGCGCTGCTGTTCGTCGGGGTTTTGATCGGTGCGCAGGCAGCATTCTGGCTGCTGCCGCACCGCTCTTTTTCGGAAAATGAGAAGCGCGTGCTGGCGCAGGCACCCACGGTCAGCGTCGAGGGCATTGCAGACGGCAGCCTGTTTGAGAACGTGGAAAAGTATCTGTCCGATCATTTCCCGGGACGGGATGGGTGGGTCGGTGCGAACGCCTATCTGGAGCAGGCCGAGGGGCGGGGCGCTGTGAGCAGCATCATTCGCGGGGCGGATGGTTGGCTGTTTCCCGCGCCGCTGTCGGACGACCGACAGATCTTGCAGGATAATATGCAGGCGATTACGGAGTTTGCGCAGGCACAGTCTGTGCCGGTTTACATGATGGCGGTCCCGACATCGGGGGCGGTGGTGGAAGATAAGCTGCCCGCTTTGCATCTGGCGTACCCGGATGCGGACATGCTGGAGCAGGCGCGGCGAATTGCGGGCGATAGCCTGCACTGGCTGGATGTGATGGGAGCGTTCCGCAGTATGGATGACCCGGAAACGCTTTATTACCGCACCGACCACCACTGGACGACCGAGGGTGCGTATTGCGCTTACCGTCTGCTGATGCAGGAGATGAGAAAATCTGCCGTGATGCGCGACGATTTTTCGGTGGAGCGAGTACCGGATTTTTACGGCACCTCCTATTCCAAAAGTGGTCTCTGGCTGACTCCGCCAGACGAGATCGAGTTATGGACCGATCCCGATTTGCAAGCGATGACCAGAGTGTATGACGGCAACAGTCAAGAGCCGATGGTACAGAAGGGCATGCTGTTTCGGGAATATCTTGATCAGGCGGACAAATATCCGGTGTTTTTGAGCGGCAACCATGCGCGTGTGCATATCGAGACCAACGCGGAGAGCAACAAACGGCTGCTGGTCGTTAAGGACTCCTATGCGCATGCGCTCACACCATTCCTTGCGGAGGAATACAGCACAATCGACCTGATCGACCTGCGGTATTTCAAGCGGCAGACAATTTCCGACTGGCTGGAGGAACATCCGGTGGACGATATTTTGCTCGTCTATGGTTTGAGCAGTCTTGCAGAGGACAAAAACCTACAATGGTTGGCCTGATGCCATGTAAAAAGCCGATGCGCAGATAAACTGTACATCGGCTTTTTTGGTGTCGTGATTATCGGTCAAGCACTGCGTCACGCAGGTGGGACAGGTCGGCGGCATCCGGGTGGGACAGGGCCGCGTCGAAGTTTTCGATCATCATTTGACGGCGCGGGCTGTCCTCCATTTGTTCATAACGGGCGCGGACAGCCATGGGCATTTTCCCCTGACACATGTAGCTGCCGCACACCGTCGCGTCATCCGGCAGGTTCTGGCGCGCGGCGGACAGGATTTTGTCGAAATATTCCGGCGCGCCGCCGAAGCCCGCCGTGCCGAACAGGAAAACCTCCTGCGTGGTCACGCGCGCGAGAAATGCCGCGGTGTCTGCGTCGCAGGTACCTTTGTCCGTCCAAAAGCCGACATAGATGCGCTCGGCACGCAGAGCCTCGTCGCTCGGCTCACCGAAATACAGGCAGTCGGCGGTGGGCAGGGTATCGCGGAGGGTTTCGGCCAGTAGGCGGGTGTTGCCGGTCTTGCTGCTGTAAATAATTGCGTAAGTCATGCGTTGTCCTTCCTTTCATAGATGCAGTGTACGCCTTGGTGCGCCATCATGCCGCCAAGGCATTTTTTGTTGCAGCGCACGCAGCGCCGGATTTCGTTTGCATGGTCCGAGCATACCTTGCGCGGCCAGTCCGGGTCGGCGATTAACTGGCGGCTCATTGCAGCGCAGTCGATGCGGCCAGAGACAAGCTGCTGTTCGACAAAATCGGGCTGGGTCAGTCCACCGACGCCGCAGATCGGTAGTTTTGTCAACTTGCGCACCGCGTCGCAGAACGGCAGAAAGCATCCTTCCTCGTGAAAATATGGGTGCTTTGCGGGAGGAATGGTATCGGTTAGCTCACCGTGGTTGGCCAGCGTCACATGGAAGCTAGTCACGCCCGCCTGCTCGAGCAGTGGGATAAATGCCGGCAGTTCTTCCTGCAATACGCCTGCGTTGCCGTAGTGCGGGTTTTCCTGCCGCACAGCCAGCTTGTAGTCGATCGGCAAGTCAGGCAGACGGCGGCGCACCGCCTGTACGGCCTCGACGGCGAAACGGGCACGGTTTTCCGGGCTGCCGCCATATTCGTCTGTGCGGTGGTTGTATACGGTGGAGCTGAAGCTGCCGCACATGCGGTCACCGTGGATTTGCACCATATCGAAGCCCGCTTTGCACGCCAGCACAGCGGCTTCCCCGAAGGCTTCCGTGATTTTGTGGATTTTGCGCACCGGCAGGTTGGTGATATACGGCCCGACCTGTTCATTCAGCAGCGGGCGTAGATCGGCCATGCTGATGCGTTTGGTCAGTACGCCCGGAACGTATTTGAGCATTGCCTTGACGTTGGAATCCGACTGGTGCAGTTGTGCGCACAGCAGGCAGCCTTCCGCATGGACGGTTTCGGCAATGCGCTGATAGAGGGCAAAACCCTTTTTCGTGTAGAGTGACGGACCAAAACAGTGCTTCAGCACCGGCACATCGCCGAGAATAATCATGGCGCAGCCGCCCGCCGCGATCGCACGATAGCGGGCAATCAGTTCGTCCTCAGGTAAGCCCATCGAGGTGGGGGCGAAAATAATGCGGTTTTTTAACGTTAGCCCGCCGTAGTTTATCGGGCTGTTTATCGTCTCGTACATAGCTTGGTATTCGCTTCCTTTTCTTTGACTTTGGCGAGCAGCGTCAATAGCTGCGTGCGTTCTTGTTCACTAAGCGTCTGCAGTATTTCGTTATCCCAGTCGAAAAAGACTTGATGGCTGGTCTCAAATGCCTGCATGCCCTTTTCACTGAGGGTCAGACGGTAGGCGCGGCCCTGCTTTGCCCGCAGGAAGAAACCGTCTTCCACCAGCCGCAGTGTGCTGCGCTGGCAGTAGCCCCAGTCCAGCCCGAGTGCGCTCGTAAGTTCGGACTGGGTGCAGCCCGGATGTCGTCCGACATAAAGCACTAGGTACAGCAGTCCTTGGCTCAGTCCGAGTTGTTCGAGGATGCGCGCAGTATAGGCGGCGAAGCTGCGGGACAACACGGTGGAAAAATAGGCTAAGGTATTGACCATAGAGGGGATACTCCTTTCTTGACTTTGTCAAGTATAAGCCTGTTACTTGATAAAGTCAAGTATAAAACGGAAATTTTCTGTTTGTTCACAAATTGCGTTGGTGGCGCACAATCCGGCTTGACAGCAGCCGGTGCGCGCGGTATAATACCATCCGAGGGAATGAAGTTCTCCCGTGGCGTCAAAGCCAGAACCGCTGCTTAGCTGATGACTTCTGCAAATTGTTTGCAGGGTTATCAGCTTTTTTTGTGCCTGCAAACGGGAAAACAAGGAGGAAAATATTATGCTGACAAGTCTTACCCTGATTTTTTTGGTGGGGATGAGTTTGGGGTGGATCGTGACACGGCTGCGGCTGCCCAGCCTGCTGGGAATGCTGCTGACCGGCATTCTGCTCGGGCCGTATGTGCTCGATCTGCTGGACCTATCCATTCTGGGCATCTCAGCCGACCTGCGGCAGCTTGCGCTCATCATCATTCTGACGCGCGCGGGTTTGTCGCTCAATCTGGAGGACCTGAAAAAGGTGGGACGTCCGGCAGTACTGCTGTGTTTTGTACCCGCGTGCTTTGAGATCGTGGGGATGGTGATACTTGCGCCGCGGCTGCTTGGCATTTCGCTGCTGGATGCTGCGATTATGGGCGCAGTGGTGGCGGCAGTCTCGCCCGCGGTGATTGTGCCAAAGATGCTGCGCTTGATGGAAATGGGATTTGGTACGCGCCGCAGTATCCCGCAGATGATTCTGGCGGGCGCATCGGTGGACGATGTGTTCGTTATCGTTATGTTCACGGCGTTCACTGGCCTTGCGCAGGGCGGCACGTTCTCGCCTGCAACCTTTGTGCAGATCCCGGTGTCGATCGTGACCGGCATCGCGGTCGGGCTGGCCGTCGGTGTGGCGTTCGGTGCAGTGTACCGCCGCATCCATGTGCGCGATTCCGTCAAGGTGGTCGTGCTGCTTAGTCTGTCGTTTCTGTTCGTCGCGCTGGAGAATGCGGTCAAGGGCATCGTGCCGTTTTCCGGCCTGCTCGCGGTGATGAGCTGCGGTATTGCGATCAACCGCCGTCGCCCGGAACTGGCCGCGCGGCTGTCGGGCAAATATAACCGACTGTGGGTCGCAGCAGAGGTGCTGCTGTTCGTATTGGTCGGCGCGACGGTGGATATCGGATATGCCGCGGCAGCAGGCGCAGCGGCCGTGTTGGTCGTGCTCGGCGCGCTGGTGTTCCGCATGGCGGGCGTATTTGTTTGTCTGCTGCGCACGCCGCTCTCTGTGAAGGAGCGTCTATTCTGCATGATCGCCTATACGCCTAAGGCGACCGTGCAGGCCGCGATCGGTTCGGTGCCACTGAGCATGGGGCTGGGCTGCGGGCAGATCGTGCTGACGGTCGCGGTGCTGGCCATCCTCATTACCGCGCCGCTCGGTGCCTTTTCCATCGACTTGACCTACCGCCGTCTGCTGGGACAGGCGGAAACGCCGCAGGAAACCGTGGCATAAAGCCAGAAAAAAGACGGCTTGAGAAGCTCTCAAGCCGTCTTTTTTTTACTTGCTTTCGTGTTGTTGACGCAGTTTATAGTGCATCAGCTTGCCGGTTGCCGTGTGCGGCAGCTCTTTGACAATATTGTAAATACGGGGCCATTTGTAGGAGGACAGCATCGGGCTGTGCACGCAATAGTCCTTGAGTTCCTCCACGGTCAGACTGTCGTCCGACGGGACGACATAGGCCGCAACCACTTCACCGCGCAGCTTGTCCGGCACACCGATGACCGCGCTTTCCGCGACCTTGGGGTGCTCGTTGAGTACTGCTTCGATCTGGGTGGGGTAGATGTTTTCGCCCGCAGAAACGATCATGTCGTCCTTGCGGCCGGACACGGTGACAAACTCATTTTCGTCCCACACGCCTACATCGCCCGTGTACAGCCAGCCCTTGTAGAACTTCTGGGCGGTCATTTCCGGGTTGTTGAAGTAACAGAACGCGCTTTTGGCAGGCGAGGAAATGATGATCTCGCCCGGCGTTTTGCTGTCGTGCGGCACGGTTTCTTCCGGCTCGGCGTGCGTGCCGTCCTCATGGATGGCGACCAGCCGTACCTCGTCGTCCGTGCAAGAACGTCCGGCGGAGCCGGCCATATCGGGCAAATCAAACGGGCGAAGGAAGGTGTTCCAGAAGGTTTCAGTCGTGCCGTAGCCGTTGAAGATATTGGGGGTCAGCAGCTGCATATACTTTTCGCAGGCGGCCTTTTCAAACGGCGCGCCCATCGTGACGATACCGCGCAGCCTGGACAGATCGGCGGGCGTGCGCTCCTGTGTGCGGGCCAGCATCGCAATGATGGTCGGCACGCCGATCAAGAACGAGATCTGATACTTTTCCGCGTATTCCAGACAGCGCTTGGGCGCAAAGTCGCGCAAAATCACGACTTCGCCGCCCGCGTATAAGGTCGGGCACGGACCGCCCGAGTGGATACCGCCGCGGTGGAACCACGGGGTCATGTTCATCGTGCGGTCGGTCGGACCGAGCGGGAAGTGCATCATCACATCATGTGCGGACAGCACTTCGTTGATATTGTTGATTGGCACACCCTTGGGGCGGTTGGTCGTACCCGAAGTATAAAGTCGCGTGGTCTCATCGTAGATGTGCGGTGCAAAGTCGATCGGAGGATCGGTTTCGGGCTGACCGGCAACATAATCCGCATAGCTGGTATGGCCCGCGGGGGCGGCTGCATCGCCCTTGTAGCTGACCATCACGACGCGAGCGGGCTGGTGTTCGCACATCTCAAGTGCGCCGCCGGAAAGTTCACCGAACTCCGCATCATAGATAAAGGCTTTGGGACGGCTGTCGTCAATCACAAGTGCGATTTCGCCCGCGCCCTGCCGGTAGTTGACCGGGCAGGCGATTGCGCCGACCTTGTGCGCAGCCAGATAGCAGAATACAAATTCGGGAGAATTGAGCAGGGTGAACATGACCACATCGTTTTTGCCTACCCCGTCTGCGCGCAGCGCGTGCGCCAGACGGTTGGCCTCGGCGTTGAGCTGGGCGTAAGTCCAGCGGCGGCCGGAGAGCGGGTCATGCAGCGCAGGGCGGCTGCCGAAGCGGGTGACATTGCGCAGAAAACCGTTCAGATAGGTAAAGCGCGTTTCAAACGTCTCGCGGAACATGGTGACATCATAGGTGTATTGGTTTTGCAAAGTGGGATTCGCCTCATTTCTGGTAGTTGCTAACAATAATGCTGGAGTTTTGTCCGCCGAAGCCCAGCGAATTGGACATGGCAGCGGAAATTTTAGCCGGGCGCGCGGCATTCGGCACATAATCCAGATCGCAGTCGGGATCGGGCGTGCTCAGGTGCAGCGTCGGCGGCAGTATACCGGTCTGGATGGCCTTGATACAGGCGATCGCTTCGGTCAGGCCGCCCGCGCCCATCAGATGGCCGGTCGCGGACTTGGTGGAGGACATCGGGGGGGCGCTTTCGCGGCCGCCAAACACGGATTTGACCGCAAGTGTTTCGGCCTTGTCGCCCAGCGGGGTCGAGGTGCCGTGTGCATTGATATAACCGATGTCGGATGGCTGCATGCTGGCCTTTTTCAGCGCCAATTGCATGCAGCGGGCTGCGCCTGCGCCGTCTGGGCAGGGAGCAGTGACATGGTGTGCATCCGAGGTGTTGGCGTAGCCCGCCAGCACAGCGTGGATTTTGGCACCGCGCGCGAGCGCGTGTTCTTCGGTTTCGATCAGCAGCGCGCCGCCGCCCTCGCCAATGACAAAGCCGTCTCGCTCCGCGTCGAACGGACGGCAGGCGGTTTCGGGATCGTCGTTGCGGCGGGAGAGTGCTTTGGCCTGCGACAGACCGGACACGACGATCGGACACAGAATGCTTTCGCCCCCGACTGCGAGCACAGCGTCTGCCTCGCCAGCGCGCAGCAGCATGGCGGCGGTCATGATCGCGTCGCCGCCCGCGGAGCAGGCAGTGTTGAGCGTCAGGCTCGGTCCGCGAATGCCGCGCGCAATAGCAATCTGCGCGGCAGCGATGTTGCCGATGGTCATGGGCACAAAACGCGGGCCGACGCGGTGGCCTGCATCATAGGCGGCCTGTGTCTGCGCAACCGTGGTTACACCGTCCATAGCCGTGCCCATAACGATGCCGATGCGGTCGGCTTCCGGTTCGATGGCAAGGCCGCTGTCCTCGAGTGCTTGCTGCGCCGCCACGAATGCGAACTGCATGAACGGGTCCATCGTGCGCGCCAGGGTTTTGGGCATGTGGTCGGCGGGGTCGAAGCCCTTCAGCTCGGCCGCTATCTGTACCGGCAGGTCGGATGCGTCAAAGCGCGTAATCCGGCCGATGCCGCAATGGCCGGAAACCAGCGCCTCCCAGTAGGCGGAAACCCCGATGCCGATGGGCGTTACCGCACCCATGCCCGTGATGACCAGTGTTTTCTCTTCCATAGTATTTCCCCATTTATATAAGGCTCCCATATGTTCCTTTTATGGCAGTTTTTTTGCTGCACATGGAATCGAAACACTGGATACCGTTGTGTTATTTTAATTATTATACCAGAAAGTAACCAAAAGTAAAAGTGCATTTCGGACACGTATTGCACATTATGTAGTGTTTTAGTCCATATATGTACACGTATTCGGTAGAAATGCGGGCCGTGTTATACACGATGGTAAAAGGGGGAGAGGATTTGTGAGAAAAATTTGTCACATTTGTGAAAACGCGGACCGGAGAAAATCGGTCCGCGTTTCGCAGAATAGAAAAGGGAAAGAAGATGGGGAAAATTTTCTGTGTGCTGGCATAAGACGATAACGGTGCTTTTGTCCCATATCAGGCTTTCTGGCTTTTTCCGACCTGTTTTGCCTTGCAAATGAGTTGTGTCATGGTGCCCATGGGACAGTAGACACACCAGCTGCGGGGTTTGAACAGAACCATCGTCACCAACCCCAGAACGGTAGAGGTAAGCATCACACTGTAAAATCCGAAGGCAAACTGTGCAACACCGGGATGCAGCGCTGTACCGTGGTACGCCCACTGCCACGGCACCTTGAACGTCCACAGAAGGGTGACGACCTGCTTGAGATCGGATGCGCCTGCAAACACCAGATAAGTAGTCCATAGCATTTGGAAGAACATTGCAAAAAAGAAAATGAGAAAACCATAACGGAACCACTTGCTTTTCATCCATTTGGGGATTTCCTGCTTGCGGGACAGGCCAAAGCGTCCACCCAACAGACTGAAAAGCTGTCCCCGGCCGCAGTAGCGATTGCAATAGCCTTTGGTGCCCTGTGAGATCGAAATAATAAGCGGAATAAAAAAGCAAAGAAGCCCCAGCCATGCAAACAAAATGTTGAAAAAGCCAAGAATTAGGTACAGCAATGTTGCAATCCAGAGGTAATCATACCATTTCTTTTTCATATTGTTACCTCCTGAATGGTAATGACTGATGCGGGGCATTCTTTGGCGCACTTGCCGCAGCCGACGCATTTTGCAAAATCCACCACTGCATGGATGCCGTGATCAATGCGGATGGCATGCAGCGGACATACTTTTGCGCAGCAACCGCATGCCACGCATTGCTCCTGCGCAACGATCGCCCGGCGGGCTGCTCTTTTTTCGTTTGCCATGATGGAACCTCCAAGGGAAAGAATGTGGTGTGCCCATTTGCGTTAGAAAATGGGCTGTGTTGCAGCGTATGCAGAAATGGATCAGTTCTGACCATTTTGCTTGCGCGTGATCTGTTAAAAACAGTATATCGGAAAAACGCCGGGGTTTCTGTGTGTCGGTCACAAAAGCAGGCAGCCGCATGGATTGACCTGTGAAGTGAAATGTGGTACTTTATCCTTATGGAAAACAGGAATGTCTGCATCAGCATAAAGGAGATGGGGCGATGCTGCAAAATGAATCCTGCGAGACATATCTTAAACAATACACATTCTGGGAACATCTGGACGAAAAAGAAAAACAGCAGCTATGCGAAAATACTTTTTCCGCTCATTATCCCAAAGGCACTACGGTTCACGGCGGTAATGCAGACTGCATCGGGGTTTTGATTGTCAAACGGGGACAGCTGCGCACCTATATGCTGTCGGAAGAGGGGAGAGATGTGACCCTGTACCGGTTGTTTCCGGGTGATATCTGCATTTTGTCTGCTTCCTGTGTGTTGGAAGCCATTACTTTTGATGTATTTATAGATGCGGAAGAGGATACGGATGTTTTGTTAATCAATTCCGCGGTGTTTCATCAAATCGCCGAACAAAATATCTATGTAAAATGCTTCGGTTATGAGCTCGCAACGACCCGCTTTTCCGATGTCATGTGGGCCATGCAGCAGATTCTCTTTATGGGTGCAGATAAGCGTCTTGCGATCTTCCTGTCGGATGAGATTGCCAAGACGGGAAGCGACCGCATCAAAATGACCCATGAACAGATTGCACGTTATATGGGAACTGCGCGGGAAGTGGTTTCGCGTATGCTCAAATACTTTGCTGGGGAAGGAATTGTTGCGCTTTCCAGAGGAGAAATCCGCATCGTTGACAAAGAAAAACTTCACAAGCTGATTTATGAGACATGAAAATAGTACAATACCCCCTGAGAGATCAGGGGGTATTCGTTTGTCAAAGAGAAAATGCGATTTTGAAAGGGAAGTTATTTTTTCACGTCTCCGGTGTCGGAAACGCTTTCCGAGGTGAGCGGGGAGTTGCTGGACTGCGGATAGAGTGACTGGTAGAACCGTGTTCCGCCGGGGTACAGCTTTACCTTTTCAAAGCCATGCTGCATCAAAATTCGGGCGGCATTATAGGACCGCACGCCGATGGCACAGAACGTGATGATTTCCTTGCTGGGGTCGAGTTCCTGCAACCGATCGCGCAATTGGCCGAGCGGGATGTGAACAGCGTGGGGGAGCGCAAATGCTGCAACTTCAGCGTTTTCACGCACATCGAGCAAAACCGCGTCCTTGTTTTCCTTGGAGAGATCCCAGTCTGCAAATGTGACCAGATGACGCAATACATTTTCGGCCACAAACCCTGCCATATTCACCGGATCTTTTGCAGAGGAAAACGGCGGCGCATAGGCAAGTTCCAGATTTTTCAGGTCCTTGACACTCGCACCCAAGCGGATGGAGACAGCCAAAGTATCAATGCGCTTGTCTACGCCGTCACGGCCGACAATCTGTGCGCCGAAAATCATGGAACCGTCCGCAGAAAAGAGCAGTTTCAGCGTCAGGGGGACTGCGCCGGGATAATAGCCCGCATGGGAATTCTGCGTTATGATGATGCTTTCGTAGTCTTTGCCTTTCACAAGCCCACGCTTTTGCAGTGTTTTTTCGTTTGCACCGGTAGAAGCCGCCGCAAGATCGAATACCTTCGCAACGCTGGTGCCCTGCGTGCCTTCGTATTTTTCACGCCCGCCGGCAATGTTGTCTGCTGCAATGCGGCCCTGCTTGTTGGCGGGACCCGCCAAAGGCACCATGGTGCGATTTTTGAAGATAAAGTCCTCCACCTCAATAACGTCGCCAACCGCATAGATGGATGCGTCCGAGGTACGGAGAAAATCGTCCACATAAATGCCGCCGCGCTCGTTGAGCACAAGGCCGGCATCCTTTGCCAGCTGGCTGTTGGGGCGGACGCCGATCGACAGAATGACGATATCGGCATCCACGTTTTTGCCGCTGCTTAATGCAATGGTCACCAAATGATCGGTTTCTTCAAAAGCGGCAACGCCGTCACCCAGATACAGATCAACGCCATTTTCGCGGATGTTTGCGTGAAGCATAGCGGCCATTTCAGGGTCGAGCGGTGCCATGACTTGATCTGCCGCCTCGATCAGGGAGACCGAAAGGCCGGCGTGATGAAGGTTTTCGGCCATTTCCAGACCGATGAAGCCGCCGCCGATGACGGCTGCCGTTTTTGCGTGCTGCTGCTGGACAGCCATGCGAATTCGATCGGTGTCATTTACCGTCCACAGCGTTTGGATGCGGTCAGATTGAATCCCGGGAATCGGGGGACGCAGCGGGGAAGAGCCGGTTGCGATCACCAATGTGTCATAAGACTCTTCATACATTTCGCCGGTTTCCATCTTGCGGACGGATATGACCTTTTTCTCGCGGTCGATCGACATGACTTCGTTTCGGATGCGGACATCAATGTTGAATTTCTTTTTCATCGCTTCCGGGGTCTGTACTAGCAAAGCGTCCCTCGACGGTATGACGCCGCCCACATGGTATGGCAAACCACAGTTGGCATAGGAAATGTAATCTCCCCGCTCCATGATGATGATCTGAGCGGTTTCATCCAATCTTCTCAGTCTAGCAGCACAGCTGGCGCCGCCTGCTACACCGCCTATAATCACAGTTTTATTCATATGTTGCTCTCCTTATCCTGTTCTCGATCGTTATGCTGGACTGTTTGCAAAATCAGCGGAAGGGAATGCTTTCCATTGTCTCCCGATGGGGGTTTATCGAATCATGCTCAGAATCGCTTCCTTAGGCTGCACACCGACCGATTGCTGCGTCACCTGGCCGTTTTTCATAACCACCAGTGTCGGGATGCTCATAACTCCGAACTGACGGGCAAGCTCAGGCTGCTCATCTACGTTGACTTTTCCAATCTTGATATCGGAAACTTCATCCGCAATCTTGTCGATGACCGGAGAGAGCATTCTGCAGGGGCCGCACCAGCTCGCCCAAAAATCAATGAGAACCGGCTGCTCGGAAGAGAGAACCTCGGATTCAAAGTTTGTATCGGTAATGTTTAAAACAGACATTTTCAAACGCTCCTTTATTCATCTTGTTGATGAGTATAGTATACGCAATCGGCGCGCGCGATTCTGTAATTCAGTCACAAAGAGAACTTGTGACCGCCTAAGATGCAGGGGGAACAGCTTTTCTTAGCAAATGGTCTAGAAATATTTCGCCAGAAGAAACAAAAAGTGAAAAAACAGCCGCTGAAACCATTGAAAAACGGCTTGCAGCGGCTGCTTTTGGCACCCCCGGCGAGACTCGAACTCACTACGTTCCGCTTAGGAGTAGCCCCGACAGGGCACTTTCAGGTGATACACAGTGCCGGGAAATCCTTGAAATACAAGGGTTTTCAGCGTTTCACTCACCAGATTTTACTGCCCTGTGATAGCTAATACAAAGGCGTTTTAAGGGGTCTTTTTTGCAGGTCATTAGCAAGCTCCCCTAAAAAGGGAAAAGGTTGCGTGTTCTATTTCATCCTGTCAGGTGATGCAAAATCACCTGCTGTGTGCTCCTATTATATACCGTACATCAGAAGGGTGCAAGAAGGTGTATCCATGACCTGTTTGACCATCGGTATCGAGGAATACTATGTAAAGTACAAAGGGACAGGCTTCAAAATCGCCTGTCCCTTATATTATATCAGAGAGCACCTGCCAGCGTTTTCAGCAGGTCTGCCATACCGGGCTTTTGCAGAAGTTTGAGCAGAAGTTCCTGATCGCTTTCCGTCGTTTCCTTCGGCTGTTCGGAAACCACAGGTGCCGCTTCTGGCTGCGGTGCAGTGCGTCCAGAGTAGAAGGCTTCCTCCAGTCTGGCAGCGTTCATCCTGCGGTCATCATCAATGATGTGTGTATATACTTGTCAAGCTGCCGTACAGCTCGCTTTCGCTTGCTGTGATTAAATTGTACTGGTTTCAAAGCGATTTTTTTATGACCTCTCACGGCGGATACCCACCGTCATACGGCGGATTTTTATAATTTCATCTTTAAGGCAATCAACTGATTTATGACGGAATCCAATTCCTTTGCAGCTTCATAATTGCGAATCTCGCAGCCAATCAATATGTAATCAGTCGAAATTCCAAAAAAGATACCAACTTCAATCAGCAAATCAATAGAAAACCCCTGGATACCACGCTCAATTTTTCCAAGGGTACTTGTGCTGATGTTCAATTTCTCTGCAAGCTGCTCCTGTGTCAGCCCTTTTTTCTTTCTGAGGGCAGCAATCCTTTTTCCGCTTTCTTTCTGGTCATAGTACATATCTGTTTCCTCCAATTCCGAAATTGTGTTTTGTTCAGTTCCGGATTGGATGGGGTGGTGCTCTGCACCAGTGTCCGATGCGAGCATAAAAAAAGAAGCAGCTACCTTTCCTTGGACGTGAGATCCTGACTGCGGAGCCAATGAAGGAAGGATTCCGGAATCGTCTCCTGTACTGGTCTGGCATAGAAGATTGCCCGGCCCTTCTTTTCCAACAGCGGCAAGTAGTGCGCCAAATCATAGATGGTCTTTTTCCGTTCCAAACACCGTTTGTGCTGTGCAATGCAGGTTCCACCAAAATAGATGGAGACTGTTTCAGGAGAAGCCTTTACAGACACCTCTCTGCCGCAAAACCCACAGGGTACAGAATAGTTGTTGCTGTCAAATCGAATGGTGCAAAAACGATCCACACGACCAGTACTTCTCTTGCAGGGGTCAAAGGGATACTTTGGAAGTGGATAAAGATTTTCCTTTTCCTGTGCCAGCATGGAACCCACCTCCGCTTCCTTTCCCCGGATCTGATGGGACAAATATTGGAGTGATACAATAAAACCGTACACCCAAGGTGATATAATGAAGCCAAGAAAGG
>ERZ1090878.948-NODE-953-length-14563-cov-5.412738_pt1 | contig 14563 bp, 9 predicted proteins | sample MGYA00478473_ERZ1090878 | MGnify/ENA primary metagenome ERZ1090878 (study PRJEB33644, sample SAMEA5815720) | chicken gut metagenome | biome: Chicken; feature: Gastrointestinal Tract; material: Caecum | place: Ireland | collected 2019-01-01 | study: A study of the... | reverse complement strand
ACACCCAGCGGGCCATGCTCCCCACGGACTTGCCCCAGGCGCTGCCCCAGGTGTTCCGGCGGTTTTTGTAAGCTCACTCCCGCAGCATTTGGATGTGGGGGATGCCGTCCTCCAAAAATTCCCCGGAAACCTGGCGGAAGCCAAATTTTTCGTACAGGCCCCTGGCATACGTCTGGGCCTCGATGCGGATGGGGACCTTGCCCAGCCATTCCTCCGCCGCCTGCAGGCCCTGCTCCAGCAGCTGGGTGCCAAGGCCTTGGCGGCGCTTGCGGCTGATGACCCTGCCCAGGGATGCCTCGGGGAAGGAGACCCCCGGCTGCAGCACCCGCAGGTAGGCCTGGAGGATGCCGTCCTCCTTGGCGAACACGTGGAGGGCCTGCTGGTCTTTGCCGTCCAGCTCGGGGTAGGGGCAGTGCTGCTCCACCACAAAGACGTTCACCCGCAGCCGCAGGATTTCATACAGCTCTTCCAGCGTCAATTCCTCAAAGCGTTTCCGTTCCCATTCCATGGGCTTTCCCTCCTTTTCCTGGTTCTTAAAAGTATAGCACAAACCCCCGGAAAAGTCTGCCGCCCAGTTGTGGTGGGACCAGGGCGGGGCATATCTTTACAAGACTGGGTTTTTCTGTTACACTTATTTAATCTCGGTTCGAAAAATTTTTAGGGAAAAGGAGAATGGGAGTTGGCCTATACCTATCTGTGGTGTTTCTTTCTGTTTTCGTTTTTGGGCTGGTGCAGCGAGGTGGTCTTTGCCGCCGTGCGGGAGCGGCGGTTTGTCAACCGCGGCTTTTTAAACGGCCCCCTGTGCCCCATTTACGGCTTGGGCGTGGTGGCCATCGACTTTTTCCTGCGGCCCTTTGGCAGCAGCTTGCCGGTGCAGCTGGTGGGCGCCATGCTGCTGGGTTCTGTCCTGGAGTACGCGGCGGGCTTTTTGCTGGAGAAACTCTTCCACCAAAAGTGGTGGGACTACTCCGACACCCCCCACAACCTCCATGGGTACATCTGCCTAAAGTTCAGCGTGGTGTGGGGCCTGGCCGGCGCCTTGATTGTCCGCTATGTGATGCCTCTGGCCCACCGGCTTTTCGGCCAGATTCCCCGGCAGGTGGGCTGGGTGCTGCTGGTGGTGCTGGGCAGCCTGTTCGTGGCGGATTTCCTGGTGACAGCCATCGGCCTGATTGGCTTAAACCGCAAGCTGAAAAACCTGGAGTACGTCACCAGCAAGCTGCGCCAGGGCTCCAACAAGCTGGGCGAGGACTTGTTCCAGGGCGCCGTGGCCCTGCACGACAAGCAGCAGGAGGGCAAGCAGGTGCTGCTCACCAAGGGCCTGGCGTGCAAGCGCGCTTTGCAAAAGGACTGGCAGCGCGAGGCAGCCCGGCTGAAGGTGAAGTACGAGGAGAACATCCGCAACAACTGGCTGCGCCGCCGCCTGCAGAACGCCTTCCCCGACTTGCGGATTTTAAAGTACAACGAGCAGCTGGAAGAGCTGCGCCAGAACATGGATGTGCTGCGCCGCCGCTCTTGGGAGGCGCTGCGCAAGCGCAACGAGGACGCCCGGGCCGCCTACGAGACGCGCCTGGCCCCCGGGGAGGAGCGGCCCTTTGCCTTTGGGCTGTGCTACTCCAAGCTGTTTTGGATTTTCATGGTGGGCAACGTGGTGGGCTTTGTGCTGGAGACGCTTTACGCCCTGGTGCGCACCCATGAGTTCCAGGTGCGGGTGGGCCTGGTGTTTGGCCCCTTCATCCCGGTGTACGGCCTGGGGGCGGTGGCCATCACCTTGCTGCTGTGGCGCATGTACAACCAGAAGGACATCATGATTTTCCTGGCGAGCATGTTCATTGGCGGCGCCTTTGAATACCTGTGCAGCTTTGTGCAGCAGGCGGTGTTCGGCACCGTCTCGTGGGAGTACAGCGACTCCCCCTTGAACATCGGGGGCCGCACCAACTTGATGTACTCCTTCTTCTGGGGCATCTTGGGCATGGTGTGGGTGAAGGATTTGTACCCGGCCATGTCCCGCACCATCCAGAAAATCCCCAAAAAGGTGGGTCGCCCCCTCACGGTGGTGTTTACCGTTTTGATGGCTATTGACGTGCTGCTGTCCGCCGGGGCGGTGTACCGCCGCAGCGAGCGGGTGAATAACATCCCCGCCACCAACGTGGTGCAGGCGTTCTTCGACGAGTATTTCCCAGACTCCTACCTGGATTTTGTGTTCCCCCACATGCAGTACGTGGGCAAGCCGGAGCTGCCGGCGGCGCCGCCAAAGCCATAAGAAAAGGAAGGGCCGTCCCGGCGATTGCTGCCGGGGCGGCCCTTTGGGTATGGGAAAATGTGTGACTTGTACGCGATGGGGAAGGCAGCAAAAAAGGCGTGGGTGAAAACCTCACCGCACGCCTTTGTGCTGTTGCACTTTTGTTTAAGGGGCCCTTACACCCGGAACATCAGGTCGCCGTAGGAGGGATAGGGCCAGAACTGGGAAGCAGTGTCCACTTCCATCTGGTCCACCACGGCCCGCAGCTCGTTCATGGCGGGGATGATGACATCCTTGTAATAGGTGGCCGCGGTCAGGGCGTTGTGGCTTTCGGCTTTCCCGTCGGCAACCAAAGTGTCCAGGGCCTCCACCTTTTCGTAGGCGCTGTCCAGCAGGGAGGACAGCTTCTGGATGAGGCTGGTTTCCGCCGCGCAGGGCAGGCCCGCCACCGCAGCCCGCTTGGAGGCAACCGCCTCCGCCAGGCTGGCGACGTAGCCGCTTACTGCCGGCAGAATGTCCCGCCGCACCATCTCGCTCATGGTGAGGGCCTCTATGTTCAGGTTCTTGGATTACTCCTCGATGATGGTCTCATAGCGGGCCTCAATCTCGGCCTCGGTGTAGATCTTGTGGCTGGTGAACAGCTCCACGTTCTTCTGGTCCAGGTAGCGGGGCAAGGCGTCCACGGTGGTGGGCAGGTTCAGCAGGCCGCGGCGCTTGGCCTCTTCGGTCCAGGCTTCGGAATAGCCGTCGCCGTTGAAGATAATCCGCTTGTGCTGCTGCATCACCCGGCGCACAATCTTGCGCACGTCCCCTTCCAGGTCGGCGGTGCCCTCCAGCTCGTCGGCGAACTGGCGCAGCTCCTCGGCGGCGATGGTGTTCAGCATGATGTTGGGGCAGGAGATGGAAATGGCGGAGCCCAGCATGCGGAACTCAAACTTGTTGCCCGTAAAGGCGAAGGGGGAGGTGCGGTTGCGGTCGGTGGTGTCCATGGCCAGGTCGGGCAGCACGTGGACGCCGGTTTGCAGCTGCTTTGCCTCTATGCCGGTGTAGGGCTCATCCTTTTCGATGGCCTCCAATATGCCTTCCAGCTCATCCCCCAGGAACATGGAGACAATGGCCGGCGGGGCCTCGTTGGCGCCCAGGCGGTGGTCGTTGCCGGCGCTGGCCACGGAGATGCGCAGCAAATCCTGGTACTCATCCACGCCCTGGATGATAGCCGCCAAAAACAGCAGGAACTGGGTGTTTTCCTGCGGCTTCTTGCCGGGGTCCAGCAGGTTCTTGCCCGTGTCGGTGGAGAGGGACCAGTTGTTGTGCTTGCCGCTGCCGTTGACTCCCTCAAAGGGCTTCTCGTTCAGCAGGCACACCAGGCCGTGCTTGGCGGCCACGTTCTTCATGGTTTCCATGGTCAGCTGGTTGTGGTCGGTGGCCACGTTGGTGGTGGTGAAGATGGGCGCCAGCTCGTGCTGGGCAGGGGCCACCTCGTTGTGCTTTGTCTTGGCCAAAATGCCCAGCTTCCACAGCTCCTCGTCCAAATCCTTCATAAAGGCGGCAACCCGGGGCTTGATGGCGCCAAAGTAGTGGTCCTCCAGCTCCTGGCCCTTGGGCGCCTTGGCCCCAAACAGCGTGCGGCCGGTAAAGCGCAGGTCGGGGCGCTGGTCATAGAGCTCCTTATCCACCAGGAAGTACTCCTGCTCGGGCCCCACGGTGGTCACCACCCGCTTGGACTTCTGGTCGCCAAACAGCCGCAGGATGCGCAGCGCCTGGGCGCTTAAATCCTCCATAGAACGCAGCAGCGGGGTCTTTTTGTCCAAAGTTTCGCCGCTGTAAGAGCAGAACGCCGTGGGGATGTAGAGGGAGTCGCCCTTGACAAAGGCGTAGCTGGTGGGGTCCCAGGCGGTGTAGCCCCTGGCCTCGAAGGTGGCGCGCAGGCCGCCGGAGGGGAAGGAGGAGGCGTCCGGCTCGCCCCTTACCAGCTCTTTGCCGGAAAACTGCATGATGACCCGGCCGTCGCTGGTGGGAGAGATAAAGCTGTCGTGCTTTTCGGCGGTAATCCCGTTTAAAGGCTGGAACCAATGGGTGTAGTGGGTGGCGCCCTTTTCCACGGCCCAGTCCTTCATGGCGTTGGCCACCGCGTTGGCCACGTTCAAATCCAGGTCCTTGCCCTCGTCGATGGTTTTCCGCAGGGACTTGTACACGTCTTTGGGCAGCCGTTCCTGCATGACGTCATCGTTAAACACCGAGCTGCCAAAGAGCTCGGGGACACTTTTGCGGGTTTCCGGACAACTCATAACCATAACCACACTTTCCGAGAAATTAGGCGCCGCCTTTCGTATTTGCCTTTGGGGCACCCTGTAACACGAAAGGCGCTGAGGGGACTCCCTTCAGCGCCTTTGCTGGTCTACCCGTATTCTATACCCGGCGCGCCGCATTTGTCAATAGGTTTTTCCCCAACGCCGCCCTTTCTCCAGGGTGAACAGAAGCCTGCCGCGCAACCCCGTGGGATTTTATGGAAAATCCCGGAATCCCTTGGGACTTATGCAGGAAAAGCGGACGTGCCATGCAAAACCGCCTTGACTTTCCCGCCGGGGCATAGTATACTCTAAGCCAAGAACAGACAAGGGCGTCTGGCGTTTTCCAAAAGCTGGAAAGGCCAGGCGCTTTTTCTGGAAAATGCAGGAAGTGCATCGTGCTGCTGCATCGGCCCGGAAGAAGCCCGTCCCCCCGGGGAGCGGCGGCCTCTTGGGGAAAAGGGGAAAGAACCTTCCCACAAGGGGAGGGGCTTTGTGTAAAGTGGAGAATTGAAAAATCTTCTTGCTTGTTTTCTCCCTATCGGGTATGATATACTATTGATAACAAGAGAGAAACCGGAGCGCCTTGGCCTGCTCCCCCTGGGGAAAGGGGAGCGGGCTGAGGCGACGCAGTGTCTAAAACCAAGAGAAAGGGTTGAGCGTATGGGGAAAACAGGGTATCTTGTGCTGGAAAACGGCAAGGTTTTTCGTGGTGAGCGTTTTGGCGCCCAGGGCGAGATGACCGCGGAAGTGGTGTTCACCACAGGCATGACCGGCTATTTGGAAACGTTAACAGACCGCAGCTATTGGGGGCAGATGGTGGTGCAGACCTTCCCCCTTATTGGCAATTACGGCGTTATTCCCGCCGATTTTGAAAGCGATGCCATCGGTCCCTGTGCCTATATTGTCAAGCAATGGTGCCAAGCTCCCTCCAACTTCCGTTCCCAGGGCAGCCTTGACACCTTTTTTAAAGAAAAGGGCGTCATTGGCCTTTCCGGCATCGACACGCGCACGCTGACGAAAATCATCCGGGAGACCGGCGTGATGAACGGCGTCATCACCGACGACCCCGCCACCGTGGACTTTGAGGCCCTGAAGGCCTACCGCGTCACCGGCGCGGTGAAGGCCTCCTCCACCAAGGAGCGCTATGTGGTCCGCCCCGAGGGCGAGGTGAAGAAGAAAATCGCCCTGCTGGACTTTGGCCTAAAGCGCAACATCTACCGGGAGCTGGTAAAGCGGGGCGCGGAAGTCACCGTGTGCCCCTGCACCACCACCGCCGGGGAAATCCAGGCCCTGGGCGTGGACGGCATCATGCTGAGTAACGGCCCCGGCGACCCCGCGGAGAACGTGGAGATCATCGCTAACTTAAAGGAAATCTGCAAGCTGGGCATCCCGCTGTTCGGCATCTGCCTGGGCCACCAGCTGCTGGCCTTGGCCCACGGCTTCCGGACCGAGAAGCTGAAGTACGGCCACCGGGGCGCCAACCAGCCTGTCAAGAACCTGGAGACCGGCCGGGTGTACATCTCCAGCCAGAACCACGGCTACGCGGTGGTGTCCTCCAGCATCGACAGCGCCGTGGCCCGGGAGCTGTTCGTCAACGTCAACGACAACACCTGCGAGGGCATCCGCTATCTGGACTGCCCCGCCTTTTCCGTGCAGTTCCACCCCGAAGCCTGCGGCGGTCCCCTGGACACCCAGGCCCTGTTCGATGAGTTTTTCGCTATGATGAAGGAGGGGGAATAAAATGCCGCTGAATAAGGATATTAAAAAGGTACTGGTTATCGGCTCTGGCCCCATTGTCATCGGCCAGGCCGCGGAATTCGACTACGCCGGCACCCAGGCCTGCCGCGCCCTGCGGGAGGATGGCATCGAGATCGTGCTGGTCAACTCCAACCCCGCCACCATTATGACCGACAAGGCCATGGCGGATAAAATCTATATCGAGCCCCTGAACCTGACCACCATCAAGCGCATCATCGAGAAGGAAAAGCCCGACAGCATCCTCTCCGGCTTTGGCGGCCAGACGGGCCTGACCCTCTCCATGCAGCTGGCCAAGGAGGGCTTCTTGGAGAGCCACAACGTGCGGCTGCTGGGCGCCTCCCCCGAGACCATCGACAAGGCCGAGGACCGCCAGATGTTCAAGGACACCATGGAAAAGATTGGCCAGCCCTGCATCCCCTCCAAGGTGGTCACCACCGTGGAGGACGCCGAGGCCTTCGCCCTGGAGATCGGTTACCCCGTCATCATCCGGCCCGCCTTTACCCTGGGCGGCTCCGGCGGCGGCATTGTGAACAACCAGGAGGAGCTGCGGGAAGTGGCCGCCAACGGCCTGGCCTTGTCCCCCATCACCCAGATCCTGGTGGAGAAGTCCATCGCCGGGTGGAAGGAAATCGAGTTTGAGGTGATGCGCGACAGCAAGGGCAACACCATCACCGTGTGCTCCATGGAGAACCTGGACCCGGTGGGCGTGCACACCGGCGACTCCATCGTCATCGCCCCCACCGTCACCCTCTCCGACAAGGAGTACCAGATGCTCCGCTCCGCCGCGCTGAAAATCATCGACGAGCTGGGCGTGGAGGGCGGCTGCAACTGCCAGTTCGCTTTGCATCCCACCTCCTTCGAATATGCCGTCATCGAGGTAAACCCCCGTGTGTCCCGCTCCTCCGCCTTGGCCTCCAAGGCCACGGGCTACCCCATTGCCAAGGTGGCCACCAAGATTGCCATCGGCTACACTTTGGACGAGATCAAGAACGCGGTCACCGGAAAGACCTACGCCGCCTTTGAGCCCGCCTTGGACTACGTGGCGGTGAAGTTCCCCAAGTGGCCCTTTGACAAGTTCGTCTACGCCAAGCGGGAGCTGGGCACCCAGATGAAGGCCACCGGCGAGGTCATGTCCATCGCCGACACCTTCGAGATGGCTTTGATGAAAGCTGTCCGTGGAGCGGAAATCTCCCTGGACACCCTGAACCTGCCCAAGTTCGCCACCGAGAGCGAGGAGAACCTGTGGCACATCGCCACCCACGCCACCGACGAGCGGCTGTTCGCCGTGTACGAGCTCTTAAAGCGGGGCGTGTCCGTTGAGAAGATGCACGAGGAAACCATGATCGACTGCTGGTTCCTCTCCAAGATACTGAACTTGCTCAACTACGAGCGGGAATTGGCCAAGGGCCAGCTCACCCAGGAGCTGTACACCCAGGGCAAAAAGCTGGGCTATCCCGATTCCACCATCGCCCGGCTCTCCGGCTGCGAGGTGACCTTTGAGCGCAAGCCCACCTTTAAGATGGTGGACACCTGCGCCGGCGAGTTCGCCGCCCACACCCCCTACTTCTACGCCACCTACGACACCGAGGAGTCCGGCGGCGAGGACGAGGCTTTGGAGTTCATCGGCGAAAACCGGGAGAAGCAGACGGTAATCGTGCTGGGCTCCGGCCCCATCCGCATCGGCCAGGGCATCGAGTTCGACTACGCCAGCGTCCACTGTGTCATGTCCCTGCGGCAGCTGGGGTACGAGGTGGTCATCATCAACAACAACCCGGAGACCGTGTCCACCGACTTCGACACCGGCGACCGGCTGTACTTTGAGCCCCTGTCCCCCGAGGACGTGCTGGACATCATCAACATCGAGAAGCCCATCGGCGTGGTGGTGGCTTTTGGCGGCCAGACGGCCATCAAGCTCACTAAGACTTTGGCGGCCCACAATATCCCCATTCTGGGCTCCTCCGCCGACACCATCGACATGGCCGAGGACCGGGAGCGGTTCGACGAGCTGCTGGAGCGCTCCGGCATCAAGCGTCCCAAGGGCCACACCATCATGACCACGGAAGAGGCGTTGAACGCTGCCCGGGACCTGGGCTATCCCGTGCTCATGCGCCCCAGCTACGTGCTGGGCGGCCAGAACATGATTATCGCCTACTGCGACGAGGACATCGAGGAGTACATGGCCATCATCCTCTCCCACAAGCAGGATAACCCGGTGCTCATCGACAAGTACCTCTCCGGCATGGAGATCGAGGTGGACGCCATCTGCGACGGCGAGAACATCCTCATCCCCGGCATTATGGAGCACGTGGAGCGCACGGGCATCCACTCCGGCGACAGCATCGCCGTGTATCCCGCCTCCGACATCGACGATGACATGAGCGCCAAGATTGTGGCCACCACCGAGACCCTCTGCCGGGAGCTCAACGCCCTGGGCCTTATCAACCTCCAGTACATCCTCATGGATGGGGAGATCTACGTCATCGAAGTGAACCCCCGGGCCTCCCGCACCGTGCCCTACATCAGCAAGGTGACCGGCGTGCCCATGTGCGACCTGGCCACCAAGGTGAGCCTGGGCTACAAGCTGGTAGACCTGGGCTTTGGCACGGGCCTGTACAAGCCCTCCCCCTATGTGGCGGTGAAGGTGCCGGTGTTCTCCTTTGAGAAGCTCACCGACGTGGACACCCACCTGGGGCCGGAGATGAAGTCCACCGGCGAGGTGCTGGGCATTGGCAACAACCTGGAAGAAGCCCTGTACAAGGGCTTGATCGCCTCCGGCCACAAGATGACCAAGGGCGGCGGCGTGTTCATCACCGTGCGGGACCAGGACAAGCCGGAAATCGGCGAGATTGCCAAGAAGTTCGACAAGATGGGCTTTGCCATCTACGCCACCACCGGCACCGCCATGGTGCTGGCCAAGGTGGGCCTCTCCGTGAAGATTGTGGACAAGATCCACGAGAGCTCCGTGAACACCATCACCTTGCTGGAAAGCGGCAAGGTAAACTACGTCATCTCCACCTCCGCCAAGGGCCGCAACCCCGCCCGGGACAGCGTGAAGATCCGCCGCAAGGCAAGCCTGCTGGGCATCCCCTGCCTGACGGCTTTGGACACCGCCAACGCCCTGGCCGACTCCCTGATGAGCCGCTACACCCCGGAGAACACGGAGATTATCGACATCAACAACTTGAAGGAGCGCAAGCAGAAGCTGAAGTTCACCAAGATGTCCGCCTGCTCCAACGACTATATCTATATCAACCTCTTCGACAAGGAGAACACCGTGTCCTCCCCCGAGTTCCTGTCCATCTTCCTCTCGGACCGGCACAACGGCGTGGGCGGCGACGGCGTCATCCTCATCTGCCCCAGCGACGTGGCCGACGCTCAGATGCGCATGTTCAACCTGGACGGCAGCGAGGGCATGATGTGCGGCAACGGCATCCGCTGCGTGGCCAAGTACCTCTTTGACAACGGCATCGCCAAGGGCCAGAAGGTGGGCGAGGGCCGGCATGTCCTCCACATCGACACCAAGTCCGGCGTGAAGGAGTGCACCGTCATCACCAAGAACGGCCTGGTCTCCAAGGTCACGGTGGACATGGGCAAGGCCGAGCTGGCCCCGGAGAAGGTCCCCGTCCGGCTGGAGGGGGAGAAGGTGGTCAACAAGCCTATCTCCATTGGCGGCAACGTGTACCGCATCACCTGCTGCTCCATGGGCAACCCCCACTGCACCGTGTTTGTGCCCTCTGTGGACAAGCTGGATTTGGAGGATTTGGGGCCCAAGTTCGAGCACGACCCCATGTTCCCCGACCGGGTCAACGTGGAGTTTGTGGAGGTCATTGACCAGCACACCTTAAAGGCCCGCATCTGGGAGCGCGGCAGCGGCGAGACCATGGCCTGCGGCACAGGCACCTGCGCCGCCGTGGTGGCCGCCACCCTCAACGGCTACTGCGAGAAGGGCAAGGATATCCGCGTCATCCTCAAGGGCGGCGAGCTGAAGATCCACTACACCGACGAGCGCGTCCTGATGACCGGCAAGGCCGAGAAGGTCTACGACGGCGTGGTAGAGGTGTAACCCTCCCGTAAAATGCAACAGCACAAAGGACTTTCCCGCGCCTTGGAAAGTCCTTTGTAGATTTCATCCAGAAAAATAGGAAAGGGGAACGCTATGGGCACACTTCGCTTTACGAAAATGCACGGCTGCGGCAACGACTACATCTACATCAACTGCTTTGAGGAGCAGGTGGAGGACCCGGCGGCTTTGGCTGTCCGCCTCTCCGACCGGCACAAGGGCATTGGGGGCGACGGGGTGATTCTCATCTGCCCCTCTGAGGTGGCCGACGCCAAAATGCGCATGTTCAACCTCGACGGCAGCGAGGGCAAAATGTGCGGCAACGGCATCCGCTGCGTGGCAAAGTACGTCTTTGACCACCGCATCGCCCACAAGGAGGAGCTGCGCATCGAAACCCTCAGCGGCATAAAGACCTGCCGCGTCCACGCGGAAAACGGCCAGGCTGTGTCCGTCACCGTGGACATGGGCGACGCCATCCTCACCCCGGGGGAAATCCCGGTGGCGCTGCCCGGGGAGCGGGTGGTGGGCCAGAACGTGGAGGTGGCCGGGGGGATTTACGAAATCACCTGCGTTTCCATGGGCAACCCCCACTGCGTCATCTTCGGCGAGGACCCCGACGGGCTGGACCTGCCGGAGATCGGCCCCCTGTTTGAGCACGACCCCCTGTTCCCCCAGGGGGTGAACACCGAGTTCATCCAGGTGCTGGACAGCCACACCCTGAAGATGCGGGTGTGGGAGCGTGGCAGCGGCGAGACCATGGCCTGCGGCACCGGCGCCTGCGCCAGCGCTGTGGCGGCCATCCTCTGCGGCCGCTGCAAAGAAGGGGAGGACATTGTGGTAAAGCTGCGCGGCGGGGATTTGACCATCCGCGTGGAGGGCAGCCGCGTGTGGATGACCGGCGAAGCCGTCACCGTGTTTGAGGGCACGGTAACCGTATAACGGATACAAGGAGGGAATTGGAATTGGCTAAGTTTATTTTTGTCACCGGGGGCGTTGTCTCCGGCTTGGGAAAGGGCATCACCGCCGCCAGCCTGGGCCGCCTGCTCAAGGCCCGGGGCCTGAAGGTGGCCGCCCAAAAGCTGGACCCCTACATCAACGTGGACCCCGGCACCATGAGCCCCTATCAGCACGGGGAGGTGTACGTCACCGAGGACGGCCTGGAGACCGACCTGGATCTGGGCCACTACGAGCGGTTCATCGACGAGGACTTGAACAAGTTCTCCAACCTGACCACCGGCAAGGTCTACTGGAACGTGCTGAACAAGGAGCGCCGGGGCGAGTATTTGGGAGAGACCATCCAGGTCATCCCCCACATCACCTCGGAGATCAAGAGCTTTATCTACAGCGTGGGGCAGAAGTCCAACGCCGACGTGGTCATCACGGAAATCGGCGGCACCGCCGGCGACATTGAGAGCCAGCCCTTCCTGGAGGCCATCCGCCAGGTGGCCCAAGAGGTGGGGGAGGAAAATTCCCTATTCATCCACGTCACGCTGGTGCCCTATTTGAAAAGCTCCGGGGAGCACAAGTCCAAGCCCACCCAGCACTCGGTCAAGGAGCTGCAGAGCATGGGCATCAAGCCGGACATCATCGTGCTGCGCACCGACGAGCCCATCACCGACCCCAGCATCTTCCACAAGATCGCCCTGTTCTGCAACGTGCGGCCCGACTGCGTCATTGAGAACCTGACCATCCCCGTGCTGTACGAGGCGCCCATCATGCTGGAGAAAAGCCACTTCTCCGAGATCGTCTGCCGGGAGCTGTGCCTGGAAACCCCCGAGCCGGACATGAGCGAGTGGCTGCACATGGTGGACAAAATCCGCAGCCGGAAGAAGCTGGTGCGCATCGCCTTGGTGGGCAAGTACGTCAAGCTCCACGACGCCTACCTCTCCGTGATGGAGGCCCTGCGCCACGCGGGCTACGACCACAGCGCCCGGGTGGAGATAGACTGGGTGGACTCCGAGACGCTCACCGAGGAGAACGTGGCCTCCCGCCTGGGGGACGCCGACGGCGTCATCATCCCCGGCGGCTTTGGCAACCGGGGCATTGAGGGCATGGTGCTGGCCGCCAAGTACGCCCGGGAGAGCAACGTGCCCTACCTGGGCATCTGCCTGGGGATGCAGATCGCCGTCATCGAGTTCTGCCGGAACGTCTGCGGCATCAAGGACGCCAACTCCGGCGAGTTTGACGAGTACGGCCTGCACAAGGTCATCGACTTTATGCCCGACCAGAACAAGAACATCAACAAGGGCGGCACCCTGCGCCTGGGCAGCTATCCCTGCCAAATCAAGCCCGGCACCAAGATGATGGCGTGCTACGGCAAGGATTTGATCCACGAGCGCCACCGCCACCGCTACGAGTTCAACAACGACTACCGGGAGACGGTGGAAGCCGCGGGCATGGTCATCAGCGGCACCAGCCCCGACGGCCGCATTGTGGAAACGGTAGAGCTGCCCCAGAACGGCTTCTTCGTGGCGGGGCAGTTCCACCCGGAGTTCAAGTCCCGGCCCAACCGCGCCCATCCCCTGTTTAAAGGTTTTATCGGCGCCGCCGTGGCCTACCGGGAAAACCGGGAGAAATAATAAACCTGGCACACCAGGAGAACCAACTATCCTAAGGGAAAGGAACGAGAAAAGATGAAGCTGAACGGCAATTTCCAGAACCTGCAGCAGAGCTACCTGTTTGTCACCATCGCCAAGAAGGTGGCCGCCTACACCCAGGAGCACCCCGACAACAAGATCATCAAAATGGGCATTGGCGACGTGACCATGCCCCTGGCCCCCGCCGTCATTGAGGCCATGCACCAGGCCACCGAGGAGCAGGCCCACAAGGAGACCTTCCACGGCTACTCCCCCGACAGCGACGGCTACCCCTTCCTGCGGGAGGCCATCGCCAGCTACTACAAGAACTTCGGCGTGGACATGGACCCCTCCGAGGTGTTTGTGGGCGACGGCGCCAAGAGCGACGTGGGCAACATTGTGGATTTGTTCGACGTGGACAACACCGTGCTGGTGCCCGACCCGGTGTACCCTGTGTATGTGGATACCAACATCATCTCCGGCCGGAACATCGCCTACATGGACGCCAACGAGCAAAACGGCTTTTTGCCCCTGCCCGACGAGAGCGTAAAGGCGGACATCATCTACCTGTGCTCCCCCAACAACCCCACCGGCGCCACCTACAACAAGGAGCAGCTGCAGGCCTGGGTGGACTACGCCCTGGAGCAGAAGGCCGTCATCCTCTTTGACGCCGCCTACGAGGCCTTCATCACCCAGCCGGGCCTGCCCCACAGCATCTTTGAAATCCCCGGGGCGGAGAAGTGCGCCATTGAGTTCTGCTCCTTCTCCAAGACCGCCGGCTTTACCGGCATGCGCTGCGGCTACACCGTCATCCGCAAGGAGCTGGTGATGGACGGCGTGCAGGTCTCCAAGCTGTGGCAGCGCCGCCAGGGCTGCAAGTTCAACGGCACCAGCTACATCACCCAGCGGGCCGCCGCCGCGGTGTTCACCGCAGAGGGCCAGAAGCAGATTCGGGAGACCATCGCCTACTACCAGAACAACGCCAAGGTGATGATGGACGCTTTCCAGAAGATGGGCGTGTGGTTCACCGGCGGCACCAACTCCCCCTACATCTGGCTGAAGTGCCCGGACGGCATGGGCAGCTGGGAGTACTTTGACTACCTGCTGCACAACGCGGAGATCGTGGGCACCCCCGGCGAGGGCTTTGGCAAGAACGGCGAGGGCTACTTCCGCCTGACCGCCTTTGGCGACGCCCAGAAGACCGTGGAGGCCATGGAGCGCATCCAAGGGTTGAAAAAATAAGGGGGGGTTGCACCCCGGGCAATTCGCGCCTTGGGGCGGTGAGCTACGCTCACGCCTGTGCAAGAGAAAAACGCACGTGCGCGCCGGGGGCCGAGCGAAGCGAGATTAAAGTTTTTTGCGGTACGTCCGCAGGACGTACTCGCTTTCTTTTCAAAAAAGCTTCGACCTTGCCCTTGACCTTAATGGGCGGTAGCCTGAAAAGAAACTAGGGAAACAGGGGCTTTGCCCCGCCTTTCCCGGACGGGTGCACACCGAGAAAGCGCCTTCCGCTAAGTGATAGCCACGGGAGCGGCCGGTGAGGCTGGCAGCTTGCCCTCTCCGTCCTCGCTAACGCGAGTCCACTCTCGCCTGCCGGCTCGGTCAAGCGCTGAACGGTGCCCACTGGGCACCAGCG
>ERZ1090878.942-NODE-947-length-14620-cov-6.390319_pt1 | contig 14620 bp, 14 predicted proteins | sample MGYA00478473_ERZ1090878 | MGnify/ENA primary metagenome ERZ1090878 (study PRJEB33644, sample SAMEA5815720) | chicken gut metagenome | biome: Chicken; feature: Gastrointestinal Tract; material: Caecum | place: Ireland | collected 2019-01-01 | study: A study of the... | reverse complement strand
GCTTCCAGCTGTCCCGCCGCAACGGCTGGGTCAACCGGCACGGTGAGGTTTACGTCATATATACGCGGGAAGATCTGGCACGGGAGATGCAGATATCCTACCGCAAGGCGATCACCTGCTTTAAAGAACTGGTGCAAAAGCATTTGCTGTGGGAACAGCGGCAGGGGCGCGGTATGCCGAACCGCATCTTTCTCGCCGAGGTGCAACTGGACGAAAAAGCCGCTTACGCCTATGATTGTGCACCATTCAGCCCAGCGCCAAGACCTGCAGAAATGGCAGTTCTGGACGAGGATAACGAGACGCCTGGTGCAGCGGAGCCGGCAGCAGAACAGCCCGTCAAGGCGGAAGTACAGCCGGATGAGGACACGGATGCGTCTGCAAGACCTGCCGAAACCACAGTTCTTGATATGCAAAATCCGCAGGTCTTGACCTGCCAAAACGGCAGTGCAAGAAGTGCCGAAACTGCAGTTTTAGACCTGCAAAAACCGCACACAAGTAAGAAAGAGAAGAGTAAGAAAGAGAAGAGTGATACGGAGAGGAGTACGACGGTCGAACGCGCGCGCGAACGGGCGGAGCTCGATCACCTGATTCGGCGCTGTGAGTTTGGCCTGTTCGAGCCGGAGGAACAGATCGTACTACGCGACGCGATCACATGGCTATACTACTGCGGCGAATTGACGATCGGTCAATGTACCTATCCGCAGCTGCAAGTGCGGGAGACGCTTTGGCGCCTGAACTGGGAGGTGCTGGACTGCGCCTTGGCCAAGCTGCGCGAAAACGAAAAGGGCGCAATGCGCAATACGCTGGTTTACACGGCGAAGGTGGTGTACAGCACGATTCTGGAACGGGGCTGCGATACCATGCTGGCCCCGGTGATTAACCGAGGAAAGGGGATGTGAACCCGCTTTTCGAACATTTTATCCCGTTTTGTTGTTCATTATTACCTGCTTTTTGATCTGTTTTCAGAACTTTTCTTTCCCCTTTAACCCCTGCCCGTGACGGATTTTGACGGGTGAAATCTACCTAAAAATCTACCTGAGGGGCAAGTGGCGAAATGCACAAATTTCCCGTTTTGCTTTACTGTGTGGAATCGTTCTGCTAACTTTTATAGCTTGCTGGCACCGTTGTAAGCGTCAAAAGAATCGTAATAAGGTTCACCTTTTAATTTGGCGGTCTCATATTCATTCTTTGACCAATAGAATCCAGAACTCGATATAGCTTTTACCCCTATAAACCGATCCATTTCTTTAGATTCTATAGAGTTGTATATGAATTTGAAATCTAATGTAATTTGATCTCACATCTCAAGCCTTTATGGACAGCTGTGAACGTAGATTGGGCTGGTCATTGCAAGCAATTCCCGATTGCCCTGTCCCCCTTGGTGCGAGCCAAGCAGCTCGATCCGCATCCATCCTTCCTCCGCCTCGAATGCAAAGCATATCGGCTGCCCGGTATATGGTTCTTCCCGCACCATTGTCCCGTTTGCGGTCAGCCGTACGGCTTCAGGGCGAATCTCCCATTGCTGCCAGCAGGATTTCCGCGCTGTTTCATCCACAGAAACGGTCATCTGTGTGTGTCCCGCCTGCAATGTATCCCCAAGGCCAAAGCATCTGCCATCCTGCCGCACTTCTACAGCAACTGTCGGCCCAAATGTGACAAAGGTCCTTCCCCGGCGGAGAGCATCCTTCACCATGTCCGGCGTGATCTCGCCATCCAGCAACCCCAGATAGGTCAACGCGCACAAACGCGGCTTTGCATCCGGCCGGTGCCAATCCCTTCCCGCAGTCAGCGCCAACCTGTGCCCCTGATTGAGTAGCCCTGTCCACCATGCAAGGGCACGTTCGTTTTCAACCCTTGTGTCATTCTCACCCTTGGACCAGACCTCTACATAGCTGACACGCTCCCAATTTTGAACCTGAAACTCCCAAAAACCGCCTGTATACAACACGCCACCCATGCTGAAGGGATGCGCGATCCCGACAACACCATCCGATGCAACCACATCCGCAATATAGTCGTCTATCGTGTCCGGCTTGGCAAAGCGCCAATCAACATAACGCTGGCAGCCGATCACCAGCATATGGCCATAATACGTTGTCCATTCGATACCCGGAATGACCGGGAGCAGGCTGTCCCGTGCCGCCTCATAAATTTCCTGCATCCCGGCGTCTGTATTGTGGTCGGTCAGGGCAATCCCTGCACAGCCAAAATCATGCGCCGCCTGAACCAATGCGGCCGGGGTAAAATCCCCATCGCTGTGCACAGTATGCGTATGCAGCTCAAAAGGACGGTACCTTATCATATTTCATTTTCCCCCTTTCCCACCACACGGATATTGTAATCGACCTTTCCCGCGGCAAGGGCATGCACATTGATTACCGCACGCCATGCGCCTGCCTTGACGGGGCATTTCCAAAAGCCTGGGGAGGCGTACCGCGCGGATATGATATGCTTTTGCACTGGGGCTTGCCTGTGCGCCGCGCCGATATAATGTTCCTCCCTGTCCAGAGACAGCGTCAGCAAATTATTCAGACGGAATTTGGCAGGGTCGATCTGCTCCGGCCGGTCCTGCGGACGCAGATACCTTTCATAGCAGTCCTGCACCGCATGTATTACGGCAGCTGGTTCGGTGATATATTTCGGCGTATAGGAGCAGCTGATCTCCAGCCGATCATAGTCATGCGGAACGGTAAACGAAAGCAGAATATTGCTTCGGTCATCCTTATTGTTTAAATGCAATGTTTTTTCGAGAAGAATATCCAAAACGGCACTCCCTTTTTCAAACAAAATGACAAAAGCCGGCTTGCGCCGGCTTTTGCATGAAATCAATGATGCTGCAGTGCGCCTTCCAAATTCACACCGGACTCATGATCAAACATATGCGCAACATTGCCGCTGAAGGTAAACGCAATCTCACTGCCGCTATTGAATCCTTCCAGCGCTTTTTCACTCAGGTTCAACGTCGGAACGACAATAATCGCATCCTTTCCGCCGCACTTTACATGCAGGTGCACAGCCGAACCCATCATTTCACTGACGTCGACCTTGCCATGCAGCGCGTTTTCGCCGCCCTTGGTCAGAACGATATGCTCCGGACGCACACCGAGTGTGATCTTCCGCGGCTGGACGCCATTGCGACGCAGGTTTTCCTGCTTTTCATCGGACAGCACAACGCGAACAGAGCCTATCTCCACCGCATATTGTCCCTCCGTAGTGAGGAGCAGCGACGCATCAAAGAAATTCATTTGCGGCGTGCCGATAAAACCGGCCACAAACAGGTTCGCCGGATGGTTGAATACCTCCTGCGGCGTGCCGATCTGCTGCACGACCCCGTCTTTCATAATGACAATGCGATCGCCCAGCGTCATGGCCTCTGTCTGGTCATGGGTGACATAAATGAAAATCGTATTGATACGCTCACGCAATTTGATGATTTCCGCGCGCATCTGGTTGCGCAGCTTTGCATCCAGATTGGAAAGCGGCTCGTCCATCAGCAGCGCCTTCGGCTCGCGCACAATGGCGCGGCCAATCGCAACGCGTTGCCGCTGGCCGCCGGACAATGCCTTCGGCTTGCGGTCCAGATACTCTGTGATGCCGAGAATCTCCGCCGCCTCATTTACCCGGCGATCGATCTCGCCCTGCGCTACCTTGCGCAGTTTCAGCGGAAAGGCCATATTCTGACGGACCGTCATATGGGGATACAGCGCATAGCTCTGGAACACCATTGCAATATCCCTGTCCTTTGGCTCAACTTCGTTCACGCACTTGTCGTCAATATACAATTCGCCCTTGGATATTTCCTCAAGGCCTGCGACCATGCGCAGGGTGGTGGATTTTCCGCAACCCGAAGGACCAACAAGCACGATAAATTCCTTATCCGCAATCTCCAGATTAAAATCCTTAACAGCTGTCACATCGCCATCATAGATTTTATAAATATTCTTCAGTGTAACAGTGGACATATTCCATGCCGTGGCGCACCCGCACCTTCCCCAGTCTCAGGGCCTGCAGCGGACCTCCACACCGCTGCGCCGCCGGCCGGCGGCACACAATCCTCCTTTTTCCTTTGGCAGCACCGAATTTGTGGAGGGTGCTGCCAAAAACATTTTTCAATAACCTATTCGTAACGCGCGTCCCATTTTCTGTCTTTCCAAATCCGGAACACAAGCGCATGGTGCGGCGGCGGAACCGGCATACCCGCGGGAAGCTCCGGACAATCCGAGCAATACACTTTTGCGCCCTGCTTCGCGGCCATATCCAGCAAACCAGGGTCTGCACTTCCATACCGCCGGTCACTCGAAGCGCAGCATATGACTGCCTGCGGCCGTACCTTTTGCAGCAAGGCAAGGTCCGCACCGTCCCGCTGCCCATGATGGCCCACCTTGAACAGATCCGCCTGCAGGCTGCCGCCGGGTATCGACCCATAGCCCGCTGCGTTTGTGTCCCCCGGCAGCAGGATGCGAAACCCATGGTATTCCACCAGCAGGATCAGACTGAAATTGTTCAGCGCCGTATCCAGCCTGCCCAATTTCTCCGCGCGGGCTGCCGCCGGCGCTGCCATCAGGCTGGACAGATTTTGTTCCAGCGCGGCGGTACCCTTTGCATCCGGTGCCAATGCACGCACTGTAAAACCATCCGCAATGCGCACATCGTCGCCCGCCGTGAGCCTGCGGATTGCCCCGCCATGCAGCACTACCTGCCCCATCAGGTCCTGCCAATCCGACAGGCCCTTTAGACACTTCCGCTGCGCGTCGTTCTGGGCTTCCACATGCAGGGGGTGCAGCGTATGCCGGCAAAACCCACCGTCCAGCGTCTGCCAAAGCTGTTGGGGCGGGAATAGTCGCGCGGCGGCACACAAACCACTGACATGATCCTCATGCGGATGGGTATTGACCATGATATCAATATGGTCGACATGGCTTTGCAGATACTCTGCCAGACGGATCCGCCCGCTCTGCGTATGGAGGTATTCCATCGGCTCCGCGCTGCCGCCGTCGATCACCATGACAAAATTCCCGCCTGGCCTTGTCCTGTCCGGACATTCGAGCAAAACCGCTTCGCCGTATCCTACATTGACAAAGGTTAGCTTGAGCGCATCCATCAGCTCATCGCCCGCTTGATATAAACGCTTGACAAGATGAGCACCAAAAGCGTCATCACGATCGCACCCGCACTGCCAAAGCCAAAATCCAGTGACTTGATGCCATAGTTATACAGGTACTGCGTGATCGTAGACGTGGTGCCTGCCGGACCGCCGCCGGTCAGTACATTGACCTTTTCAAACAGGCGGAATGTGTCAATCGTTCTCAGCAGCGCACACAGCGCAAGGCTGCCCTTGATATTCGGCAGCGTGACATAGCGGAACCGCTGTATTGCGCCAGCACCGTCGATACGCGCCGCCTCATACTGGCTCTCGGACACCGATTGCAGAGAAGCATAAAGCAGCAGAAAAACAAACGGCACATTTTGCCACACGTCGATCAAAAGGATGGTGCCAAACGCCGTTTTGGTATCCATAAACCAGTTGAATACGGGCAACCCCAGCGCGGACAGCGCCTGGTTGACAATGCCGTAATTGGAAGAGAGCATCATACGCCAGCTGAGCGCCACCGTGACCGCCGGCAACAGGTACGGCAGGAGCAGCAACGTGCGCATCATTTTCTGACCCTTCGTCAGCCCGTTGACAAAAACCGCGGCCAGCAGGCCGAGCGCCATTTCAAAAAGCACTGCCAGCAGCGTAAACACAATCGTATTGACCACTGCCTGACGGAAATATCCGTTTGCAAACAGCGAAGTAAAGTTATCAAACAGGACAAAGGAAGCTTTGTCTGTCCCTTTGAGATAATTGTAATCGGTAAAGCTATAAAAGAGTGTAAAAACCAGCGGATAGGCGGTCATGACCAGCATGACAAGCAGCGTAGGCGCAATCATCGCTTTACCAAATCGGCTGGCACTGCTGGAAGCAGCTAATTTTGCAGTTTGACTTTTCATGATTTCCAAACCTCACATTTTTCGGAGGTGACCCTTATTACAGCGGGGAGACTGTTTCCAGTACTCCCCGCTGCATTGCATACTCCACTTATCCTTTTGTATCAGGACAGGCTCAGCCCGCCATCAGATTTTCCAGCTGACTCTGCGCATCCGCAAGACCCTGGTCAATCGTCTTGGAACCCTGAATGATGTAGTCCATTTCTGTGCCGAGGATGTTGGTAAACTCAGTCCACTCCTCAATGACCGGACGGTATACGCCGCTCTGCAGCGCGCCGCAGACGGTTTCGAGGTGCGGATACTCCGCAAGGATTTCCGGATCAAGCAGGCAGCTCTCACGGCACGGTACGCCGCCGGCAGCGATCGACTCCTTCTGTACCTCCGGGCTCATCACATACTCGAGCAGTTCCATTGCCAGCTCCTTGTTCTGGCTGTTGTTCGGAATGCCGATCGTCCAGATGCCGTACAGTGCGGTATTCTTCTCCGTATCCGAGTCATTCAGCTTGGTCGGAATAACGGTATAGTTTGCGGAACCATCCGCGGTGGGCACATACCAGCCCGGCCAGATCTGCGCCATCGCCGTCTCGCCGTTGCTGACAGACGCAACAATGTCATCCTTATCCAGCGTGCCGCCAGTCTTGTACAGCGCAAGGTATTCTTCCATTGCGGCCTTGAACTCCGGCGTGTTTACCGTCGGCTGGTTGTTGTCATCCACGACCCAACCGCCGTGTACCAGCAGGTGAGAGAGAAAGTCCGAAAGGATATTGTCCGCGCTGCCGCCGCGGATCAAAAAGCCCTGCTTGCCGGATTCCGCGGTTTTCGTTGCGATATCCATGATATCCTCAAAGGTCTGGATATCCTCGGGTGCGTAACCTGCCGCTTCAACCAGCTGCTTGTTGTACATCAGAACGGTTACGTTGCCGTAGTACGGCGCCAAATAAATGTCCTCGCCTACCTTGCAGATCGCGGTAGTCGGCTCGATGATATCATCGTCAAAGCTGTAACCCAGATCGGAAAGGTTTGCAAGTACATTGTTTTCGGTAAACTCGGCCATCCAGGAGCCGTCTACCATGCACAGGTCGTAAGCGCCTTCCGCATTGACCGCATCCAGCGCGATATTAGTGTGTAAATCGTCAAAGGACAGCTCAAGCACCTCGCACTCCACATTGTGCTCTTCCTCGAACGCCGGCAGCGCTGCCTTCAGGGAATCGCCGTATGCACCCGCACGCAGAATCAGCGTCAGCTTCTGTGCTTCACCGGAGTCAGATCCAGATTCCGCATTGCCGCCTGCCCCGTTGCTGCCACAGGCGGCCATCGAAACCGCCATGACCGCAGCCAAACCTATGCTTGCGAATTTTTTCCACGTATTCATCTTTTTCCTCCTGATAAAAAACTTTTCTTCCTCTTTTGGATATCTATTGTTATTCTTTGACCGCACCACTTGACAGACCACTGATCAAGTAATTCTGTGCAAAGATGACAAACAGTGTAATCGGGATCACCGAGATCACGCCGCCCGCGGCGACCATTCCAAAATTCGTCAGGTTATCCTCTGTGTTCAGCACAGCCAGTGCAAGCGGCACCGTGTAATTGACCGGCTTCTGCACAAAGATAATGCTGTAAGTATACTCATTCCAAGCATACATAAAAGAAAGCATTGCAATCGCCGCGATGCCCGGCGCAACCAGCGGCAATACAATCTTCACAAACAACTGCCATTCCGTTGCACCGTCCACCTTGGCGCTTTCCTCCACTTCCTCGGGCAGCTCCTGAAAAAAGCTGATCATAAACCAGATAATCAGCGGGATATTGATCAGCACACAGGCAAATACTACAGGCAGTTTGCTGTTAAGTATCCCGGCTTTGCTGAACATAGTATAAAGCGGGATAGTAAAGGCAACCGGCGGCAGTACACGCACCAGAAGCACCCAGTATGTCAATGGCTTTTTCAGCCCGAACCGGAACCTGCGGCGCGCCAGCACGTATGCTGCACACAAGCCGATCGCCAGCGAAAGCACCAGCGAAAGCGTTGTTGTCTGCAAACTGTTCCACACAGCCTGACCGAATCCCTCTTCTGTAAACAACCGCACAAAATGCTCCAAAGTAAACGATTTCGGCAACACAGAAATATGACCGGTCATTTCCTCCATCGGCCGGATCGCCATTGCAATCAGCCAGTAAATTGGGAACAGCGTAACCAAAAGTAGGATTGCACAGCCCACAACATTACAGACTGTGCGAAACCTTTTCTTGGCTGTCATGTTCTCACTCCTCCGTTTCTTCACATTTTCTTTTGTATTTTACCTATTTTCTCAACACTTGTCCTCAAATCTACGGAAATCTACCGTTAATTTTGTGTTAAGACCATGCATTGACATTTTTATTAGTATGTATTTGCTTTCAAGCATAAAAAAGCAGCATACGGAACTGCTACATAAAATAGCATAAGATTGCTTTAAAAAACTGTAGAACAGAAACTATGCTGTTTCTCCATTTTGTAAGTTCGGGTAGATTCCTACAGGGATAAAACCAGTACTCAGACAAAATGTCAACTATACAAGCGGCATCAGCCGCGCTATAATCATAATGAACTCAGATTTTCGTATTTTTTGTTGTCATCGTATCACTGCCCAGGGGGTAGTCTGCCCTCTAAGCAGTTATAATTGGATTAACAATCAAGGATTGGTGCGATACCGCAGGTATACGCACGAAATTTGCATGAAATCAGGAGTCCCAAGGACATAGAACTGCTGTGCAGTGCTATGTCCTTTTTTGTACCAAGGAAAGAATCATTTGCGTACGAAATCAGCGAATCAGGAACAATCAGAACTGCTTCTGTGTCGAAGGCGGATATGATGCCGCATTTATTTCCACACCACTCGCACATCTTTTCCCTTGGCGTATCGTACTGTGGCGGCGGTTCCGCCGGTGGAACGGCCATCATAGACGGCAATCACGCGCTGAGACTGGTTCACCATGTAGCGATTGCGACGCATATAGCAGTCTTTGGAATACGAATCAGAGTGAATCTTTACAACATCGCAGCACCGGATAAGCCTTTGAAAGGCTTTATCGGGTGTTTTCATGCGTCCGGGGTGGGGAATGGCCGCTTCGAGCATGATGGGACAGACTTCTTTCAGTTCGACCACGATCTCCGCAAAGAGTAAATCCGCTCCGGCGGCGAAGCCGCTGATGAAACGGGTGTAGCCGTCCTCAATAGCTGATATAACCTCATAGTACAGATACTCCCGAATGATGTCTGTCCGTTCCTCCGGAATATCACGGTGTCCCGTGACACAGCAAGTCTTTTCATGGATCATCGTTCAGCCTCCGAATCAGTGGTTTATCACTATATTACCACAAATTTTCGATTTAGTGAAATATCACTAATATGAAAATCTGGGATGACATATCATAGGAGAAAGACGATATGCACTAAGGAGCAAACGATGGATACACGGGAAGCGATAGTATTCCGAATTAAACAGTTGTGTGAAGAACGTCACCTGACAGCGAATGGATTGAGCAATCTTGCCGCTGTCCCTCAGGCTACGGTCAAAAGCATTCTGAACGGCGAAAGCCAGAATCCGGGTACCGTTACCATCAAGAAGCTGTGCGACGGCTTGGAAATCACATTGGGTGAATTTTCCTCAACCCGGTAATTTGCGGCTTTGGATCCGGAAACAAAATAATCCAAAAGGCCCCCCCGGTCAACCGCACGGGCGGCTCATCATTTATATCCAGATTGTCCAATATATCCATCTCGATGCGGAACCGAATGTGAATATCCATTCCACCGAGAGACGGTGAGACGCTCGATGAAGGCAGAAACGACGCGGCGCTTTTTTGGATAGTTGTTCTGAGCGATGACGCGAACATGGTTCAGAACCTCGTAGAACGTCGCCTCCACCACCGATTTTATCGGTTCGGTATGGTATACTTTGCCTGTTTACAGTCCGTTGTGCTGAATGAGATATAACAGTGGTACCAGGACTCTTCGCCGCAGAGTAAACCGATGTAAAGCGCATTTTTCCAGCACATGCTGAATGGTAAACGAATGAAACATTTTGACAATGGCAGTAAAGTTAATAAAATGTTTACAGGAAACTACGGAGAGACGACTGAAAACCACCAAATAAAATTGGAATTTTGCTACAATTATTTTAGAAAAGCTATATAGCCGGAGCTTGGCATGAGCTGCAACGGCGTCTCACTGCCATAGAGGAAACAAGAAAACACTTAAAGTGAAGATTTTTGCCCATAACTCTACGCTATGTGAAGCGATTGTGCCTCCCTGTAGGCCAAAATTGTGGTATGCTTGCAGTAGGAGGAAAAAGGCGTGCAAAAGCATGGTTCCAAGGAATCATATGTAGACAAAGCAGTAGATGTATTATGCCGCGTTTGCAAAAAATATTGAACTTTATTTGAACAACGAATCCGGCATCTTTGCATTTTTAGTGTATATTGCTATAATGGACCTGCCAACGATCAGAAATCTGCAGCAAGGAGGCGTATAGCAATTTGAGCAGTGCATGGGTGCTGCCACAGGAGGGACAAGATATGGATAAAAATATGGTACAGGATCAAGGAGTGGAGAAGAAAACTTACTCTGTTGTGGAGATCGCCAAGATCCTCGGCATCAGCGAACGAAGTGCTTACTATTTTTGCAGTCATACGACGGATTTCCGCGTGCTGCATCTGGGAAGGCTTGTTCGCATCCCCAAAGAGTCTTTCGACCAATGGTTTTCCGGTTGCTCCTGATCCACCCGTTTTGTGGAGGCAACTATGGCAACAATTAAAAAAAGAGGTTCTAAATATGCGGTAATCTATGATTATCGAGACGCACAGGGACAACGGCATCAAAAGTGGGAATCCTTCTCCAACAAAGCGGATGCCGAGAAATTCAAGCGGAAAGTGGAATACAAAAAATCATGTGATTCTTTGCTGACACCTTGCTCACAAACCGTGGCGGAGTACCTGATGCAGTGGGTAAACGTCTATGGCAAAGCCAAATGGTCATTCAGCATGTATACCTCATCTTTAGCTTTGATCCGAAATCATATCATGCCGGAAATTGGACAAATCCCGCTGCAGAAGTTGCAGCCGATCCATATCGAGATGCTGTACAACACGCTGCGGGGCAAAAAATGCAATGGCCCCAAAGGACATGCACCAAGTGGGACGAAAACACCCTGTCTTTCTTCTACGACAATCCGTCACGTCCATACATTACTGAAAACTGCATTCGACAAAGCAGTGGACTGGAGATTGATCGAAGAAAGCCCGGTCGTATGCGATGCGCCTAAAAAGAATAAAACCGAGCGCCGGATCTGGACGCCGGAAATGGTGCGGCAGGCTTTGGACGATATGGAGCACTCGCTGCTGCATCTGGCGGTGCATTTGGCGTTTATCTGTTCGCTGCGTATTGGTGAAACGGTTGCGTTGACCTGGGAGGATGTTGATTTCGATCAGAACCTCATCCGTGTGCGGCACACGCTCCAGCGTGTCAGCCGTGAGGCTTTGGATTCCGTCCCGACAGACGGTCTGGTGCAGGTATTTCCGCCCAGAGTTCAGAAAACCAATACGGTGTTGGTCCTCAAGACACCCAAAACGGCAAACAGCAACCGGTTTGTTTACTTAACTCCGGCGCTTCGACGAGAGCTAATGCTTCGAAAGGCAACGGTGGCAAAGCAAAAAGCATATGCCGGTGAAGCGTATTCAGACTTCAATCTGGTGTTTGCTCTGGAGGATGGATACCCGGTAGAGCCAAAGCTGTGCGAAAAATGGTTCAAGCTATGGCAGAAAAGGACGGAGCTGAACCTGCCGCCGCTGATTTTCCATGAGCTCAGGCATTCGAGCGCGACCTACAAGCTGCTGGAAAGCGGCGGCGATATTAAGCTGGTGCAAGGAGACATGGGACATGCCTCGGCCACGGTGTCGCTGGACACCTATGCGCATACACAGGATAGCCGGCGGCGGGCGCTGACAGAAAAAATCTCAAAAGAATTTTATGGCGGAACTTCTGCCGACGACCGACAGGAACAGCTTATGAAGCTACTACAAGAAGACCCCGAAATCAAGAAAAAGGTACTGGCGGCACTGCTTGCAGAGGATGCACAAAAATCAGGATGTTAGCAGATCTGTTAGCAGGCCGAAAAATACGATACAAAATATGATGATAGGATTTATGAGTAAACGCGAGAAAAAATCGTGCTTGCTAACAGGCTGCTAACAGAAAATCGGCGGTTTTCTGTTGGCAGCAAAAATTAAAATCCCTCAAAAAGTTAAAAAAACAAGCGATTTCCGAAGAAATCGCTTGTTTCCCACAAGAAAAAGTGGTACGCCAGAAGGGATTCGAACCCCCGACCTTTTGGTTCGTAGCCAAACACTCTATCCAGCTGAGCTACTGGCGCGTATTATTAACTTGTGGTGTCCCTTGAGAGGGTGGGTTTGCGGTTCGTAGCCAAACACTCTATCCAGCTGAGCTACTGGCGCAAATTATTGACTTGTGTCTTTTCGTCGAACTTTTTCTTAGTTTCGACTGCCTAAATAGGATATCACATTATTCTCCATGTGTCAATCTTTTTTTCAAAATTTTTTATTTTCATTTTTCGGTCACACGACGCAGTCACTTTTCCCAAAACAAGACCCACCGGAAAATCACTTTTCCGGCGGGTCCAATAAGGGTGGATATGTGCGTGTTATTGCTTTGGTAACTCTGTGGTGGCCTGCTCCTCGTTTTTGATCTCCCAGTGAATGAGCACGGTCAGCGCCGCGCGCAGCAGGATGATCGCGCCGACCAACCCGATCTCCCGAAACTCCCGCACAATCACCGTGCGCAGGATCTCGCTGCCCAGTTTGAACTCCAGTCCAAGCGACAAGCCTTTTGCCAGCGTCAGCCGCGTGAGCGGATCGCGGCGCACGTAGCGCCAAACGCCCTGTACACCGGCGACCGCGATCACCGCCACGCCAACGTATTCAAAAAGCAGGATTGCCCAGGAGACGACAGACTCGAGCACATGCTCTGCTATACCCACGGCAAGCTCCACCTCCGTATTTCATTCCAGTTATTCCGGCTGGACAGGCAGCGTATCAAAGCCAATCTGCAATTCTTCATCAGTCGGTACATGGTTGGTCATGGTGCCGTTGTGGTACGCTTCATAGGCCGACATATCAAAATACCCGGTACCTGTCAGGCCAAACAGGATGGTCTTTGCTTCGCCCGTTTCCTTGCATTTGAGCGCCTCGTCGATGGCACCGCGAATTGCATGGCTGGATTCCGGTGCAGGCAGAATGGTCTCGACCTTGGCAAACAGCGTCGCCGCCTCAAACACATCGGTCTGCTTGGCAGACACTGCTTCCATATAGCCGTCGTGATACAGCTTGGAAAGAATCGGGCTCATGCCGTGGTAGCGCAGGCCGCCTGCATGGTTGGCCGCAGGCATAAAGCCGTTGCCCAGCGTGTACATGCGCGCCAGCGGCGTCACATGGCCGGTATCGCAGAAATCGTAAGCATACTTGCCGCGGGTGAACGATGGGCAGGACGCCGGTTCGACCGCGATAATGCGCGGGTCAGCCTTACCCAGCAGCTTATCCTGCATAAACGGCGCGATCAGGCCGCCCAGATTGGAGCCGCCGCCCGCACAGCCGATGACGATATCCGGGTATTCATCCAGCATCTCCATCGCCTGCTTGCTCTCCAGACCGATGATCGACTGGTGCAGCAGCACCTGATTGAGCACCGAACCGAGCACGTAGCGATACCCCTCATGCGTGGTGGCCACTTCCACCGCCTCGGAGATCGCGCAGCCGAGCGAGCCGCCCGTGTTCGGGTCCTGCGCCAAAATCGCGCGGCCTGCCTCGGTGGTATTGGACGGCGAAGGCGTTACATCCGCGCCGAAAGTCTGCATGACGGCCTTGCGATAGGGCTTCTGCTCATAGGAAACCTTGACCATGTAAACCTTGAGGTCCAGTCCGAAGTACGCACACGCCTCGGACAACGCCGTGCCCCACTGGCCCGCTCCGGTTTCGGTCGTCAGGCCCTTGAGGCCCTGTTCCTTGGCATAATACGCCGGCGCGATAGCCGAATTTCGCTTATGGCTGCACGACGTATTGTTGCCCTCGAACTTATAATAAATCTTCGCCGGGGTATCGAGCGCCTTTTCCAGATTGTACGCGCGGCACAGCGGCGACGGACGATACAGCTTATACATATCGAGGATCGGTTCCGGGATATCGATATAGCGTTCCGTGCTGTCCAGCTCCTGATGTGCGAGCTTTTCGCAGAAGATCGGATAGAGCGCCTCCTCCGGCAGCGGCTGATGTGTGCCGGGGTGAAGCAGCGGGTCGGGCTGTTGCTTCATATCGGCGCGCAGGTTGTACCACTGCTTGGGCATCTGATCTTCGGTTAAATACAATCTGTGCGGAATCTTCGCCATGGTAGGTTCTCTCCTTTATATATGAATTATGTGAGTCAACAAAATAAAAAACTCCTGCCCCATGAAATCATGGGACAGGAGTTTGAAAACAAACTCTTGCGGTACCACCCAAGTTGACGCATCATGCGCCCGCTCACTTTCACATATCCAACAATATGCGCTCCCCGGATAACGGGTGGAGTCCCCGTCGCAGT
>ERZ1090878.940-NODE-945-length-14633-cov-4.908629_pt1 | contig 14633 bp, 7 predicted proteins | sample MGYA00478473_ERZ1090878 | MGnify/ENA primary metagenome ERZ1090878 (study PRJEB33644, sample SAMEA5815720) | chicken gut metagenome | biome: Chicken; feature: Gastrointestinal Tract; material: Caecum | place: Ireland | collected 2019-01-01 | study: A study of the... | reverse complement strand
TGTCGGGAAGTTCCGCCGAAAGCCCCTCCTCCCGCAATACGCCCTGCAGCTGCCGCAAAAAGCGTGAATACTCCTTCCCCCGCAGACTGCGCACATAGCCGAGCGTCGTATCGTTGTCGTGCGTCCCGGTATAGCAGACGCTGTTCTCAGGTATATATTTCGGAAGATACGTATTTCGCCTGTTTCCGTCAAAGGCAAACTGCAAAACTTTCATGCCCGGATAACCTGTATCGGCGAGCAGGCGGCGCACGCCCGCATCCAGCAATCCCAGGTCTTCGGCTATAACGGGCAGCCGCCCCAGCGCTTCTTCCGCCGCGCGGAACAACTCCGCCTTCGGGCCGCGGCACCATCTGCCCCTTTCCGCCGTTTCAGCGCCTGCCTCGATCTCGTAATAGCGGTCAAATCCGCGGAAATGATCGACACGGATCACGTCGTAATAGCTGAACGCCTGCCGCAGGCGGCCGATCCACCAGGCGTAATCTGTTTTGCGGTGCGCGCTCCAGCGGTAGACGGGGTTCCCCCACAGCTGCCCGGTTGCGGAAAAGCAATCGGGCGGGACTCCCGCGATCTTTTGCATGCTGCGGTCGGGATTCAGCTTAAACAGCGAAGGATTCAGCCACACATCGACGCTGTCGTACGCAACGTACAGCGGAATATCCCCGATGATACGCACGCCGCGCTCGTTCGCGTATTGTTTGAGCGCTCGCCACTGTTTTTCAAACTGATACTGCACGAACTGCCAGAACAGATATTCCCGGCCATGTTCCTCTTTGAACTTTTGCAGACTGCGTTTCTTTGCGAATTTATATTCTGCCGGCCAGCGGGAGAACGGCTCGCCTCCGAACTCTTCTTTGAGCGCCATGAACAGCGCGTACCCATCGAATGTTCCTTCCTGTACGAAGCTGCGGAACTGTTCCTCACCCGTATCGAAGCGGCTGAAAGCGAGCCGCAGCATTTCATACCTCGTTTGATACAACAAACTGTAATCGACGCGCGCCCCCCGAACCGCATAAGCAGAAAGTTCCTCCTTCGTGAGCAGCTTTTCCTTTGCCAGAATCTCCGGGTCGATAAAGTACGGATTCCCCGACCCGCTGAAAACAGATTGGTAAGGCGAGTCGCCGAACCCCGTCTGCACGAGGGGAAGTATCTGCCAATACCGAATACCTCCGCCCGCGAGCAGATCGACGAACCTATAGGCGTACCTGCCCAACGTGCCGATGCCGTATCTGCCGGGCAAAGAAGAGATGTGCAGCAGCACGCCCGCGGCGCGCTCTTTCATAAAATCTTCCATAACATTTCCCTTTTACAAAAAGGGCGGGAGCGACGTGCTCCCGCCCTGTTTACTTTTACCGTTCTTTATTCGACCAAATAGAAGTCGAGCACATATTCATCGCCCGAAAAGTCGATGACGATCTTATATGTTCCGCCCTTGTTGCAAACGATGTTGTTGCCGCTCGGCGAAGAGAAATTCCCGTTGGCGTCGCCCGAAGTCCCGAGGTACGCCCAGCCGACATAATCGCCGTACTGATTCGTAACCGTCTTCCCGTAGATGGTAAATCCGAATTCACCGTCCTCAATGAACTCGTACTCGAGCTCGAAGCGGTTGCCGAACACGGGAAGGCGGTCGGTGCCGTCCCAGCCGACGTCGAACGCGGTGCCCTTGACGATGACTTCCCAATCGGGCGAATAGAAATCGACGACGGGCGTGCCGGCAGAATAATCGATGACGATCCTGTAAGTGCCCGGCACGGTGCAAACGATATTGTTGCCACCGCCTTCCTGCTGTTCAAACAGACTGTTTGCATCGCCGTTTTCGCCGATAAAGTTAAACCCGACGTAATCTCCGTATTGCGGGTCCATGCTTTCGCCGTACAGAGTAAAGCCAAATTCTCCCTCAGAGAGCTCCAAAATCATCTCCACGCGCCCGTTTTCCGAAGCAAAGCGATCGGAGTTATCCCATGTTCCGTCGTAAGCGGGGCCCTTAATGACCGCCTCGAATTCGGGCATAGTCTCCTGGTATCCGACGAAATCCACTTTCACTTCGCCGCCGTTGAAGTCGATGCGCATGATATAGAAGCCCGCGACCTCGCACACAAAGTTGTTTTCAAAGATGCCAAAGTTATCGTTGTACGCGCCGTCCGAGCCGATCATCGCGCCCGTGACGAGCATACCGGGATTGAAATAGCTGCCGACCTCGTCGTCGGGAACGCCGGGTTCATAATAGATAAAGCAGAACTGTTTTTCAGCGGTAAAATATGCGCGGAATTCGACGACGCCCTCCGCCATGCCGTCTGTACCCGTGGAATGGCGTTCGGAAATGATCCATGTGCTACCCTCGTCGGGCTGCGTTTTCATAAACACGTCGTATGCGACGGGGAGCTCCTGAACGATATCGCCGTTGCGCACCCAGGTGACGGTATCGCCGAGCGGCGTTTCGTCGTCGAGGTTCAATGTCAGCGTATAATTCCCCGAAACTTCGACGCGCGCGTTGTTGCCGTCGCCGGCGAGGGCAAAGTCCGTTTCGCCGTCTTTGACCGGTTCGACGATGTCGGCAAAACCGTGCTGACCGCCGTAAGAACTGTTCATTACGATTTGGAAGAGATCGCCGCGCGCAAGGTCGAGCGTGATTTCATAGGTGTAATTGTCTATCTTTTCCAGTTTCTGTGCGTCCGTCAAATTATTGCCGAAAGCAGAACTCTTCAGCGGCTCAGTGATGCCGCTGCCCGAAACATACCAGGTATCCGCCGGTGTATACCCTTCGGTAAACGTCGGGTCATAGGTAACGACCAGGCTGTTCGTGTTCCTGTCGTACACAAAGCTATAGGTTCCGCTCGCCGTTACTGTAATATTGCCCTGCGTAAGGTCGAGATATTCTACATCCGAATTCTCCTGATCGATCGTATCGGTGTTCAGACTGATACTGCCGAGCGTATTATGCCACTCGCCGTCGTCGCCGAGGTACTTGGTGAAGTTATAGAACATGAACGCGTCGCCGGCGACAAACTCGTGCGAATAGGTGTAAACATCGTTCTCCTCGTCATACGTCATGGTGTACTCGGCGGAAGTGTCGTGCCCCCACCCCGTGATGTAGGCGCCCTTGATGTGAATTTCCAGCGGTGCGTCGCTCGGCGCGACGACAGGATCGCCGTTGCGCACGAACGTAACCGTATCCTCCACGTTGAAGTTAAAATTTTCCTTCTCCTCTTCGGTGTAGGACGCGTGCGTCGTTTCATACTCATCGCTCCAAGGATGCGTCGTCAGGGTCAAGGTATAATTGCCCGCCTGATTGACGACCACGTCCGCCTTCCTCGGGTTGGGGTCGAGGAAGTTTGCCTTTCCCTCGAAGTACCCTTCGGCGGCGGATTCGTCGAAATACCCGAAGCCGCGCTGATTTTCAAAATCGTCGTTGATGGCAAATTGGAACGTATCCCCCAAATAGAGGTCGAGCGTAATCGTATATTCGTTGACGCCCGTCTTTTCTGCCTTGGTCAATTTCTGCGCGGATTCGTCGCCGATCTTGTAGTTCGTACCGTACAGCACGGAATTTTCGTCCGAACTGGTACCGAGGATATAGAAGTCGCGCGTATCCTCTTCAAACGTATCGAGCGTGAAATAACCGTATACCGTAGTATTCTGGTTGATTGCGCTGTCAAAATCGAATTCGTGCAGCATATCGGGCGTAGCGTACCAGTCGTCGAAATTGTAGCCCTCTTTCGTCGGCGTCCATTCGGTCGCCTTGCCGCCCGCCTCCACCTCTTCCGTTTTCAGCGTGGCGTTATCCGCCGTGATGTCGACGTAGGTGACGGTGTACTTCGTTCCTGCCTCGCCTCCGCCCGAACACGCGACCGCACCGATGCACGCCAGAGCCAAAAGCGCCGCGAGCAGCGCTACCAGCCATTTTTTTTGCCTTCATGATTTCCCTCCTTTTTTATCGCGCGGGGAGGGATGCTCCCCGCGCATTATTTGGTTTTACGCGCTTACGCGACCTTTACGACGGTGATTTTCATCGTCAGAGAGTTGAGCGTGAGCGTATAAGTGCCGTTTTGACTGAAACGAATGTTGGAAAGGCCTTCGGGATCGATGAACTCCAGCTTATCGTAATCGACGATACTGAAGTTGCTCAGGTAGGTATCCGTCTTTTCCCCGAGGTAATCCTCGCAGACCTGCATCTCCTTCTGCGCGCCGTCGAGCACGAGCGTGGCGGTATATTCGTGATCGCCCGTCTGCTCGAGATAAACGTTTTCGTCTCCGCCGTTCCAAGACAGGGGCTTGCCGTTGGCGGTGCCGCCCGTGCCTTTGATCCAGAATTGACGGGTATCGCGCTCCCCTTCCTTCGTTACGCCGTAAGATATTTCGCCGTCCTGCACCGTTCCGTCGGCGGCGTAGGTGCTCTCCTCGGGAATGCCTTCGTTCGCGCCGTTTGCGCCCGTTCCGACGAAATGCCAGCCCATGAGCGTCTCGTTTTCGGCGAGAACGGGGTCGGTAAAGAGCGGGTACCGCGCGCCGTTTTTAAGGTAGATCGTATAATCGGTGCCCTCTGCCGCGCTGCGGTAAGTAACGGTATATTTGTCCTCCTTTGCCCCCGCTTCGTATGCGCCGATATTGTCGACGGTAACGGCATACGTATACTCGTCTTCTCCCGCTGCCGTAATGGACAGCTGAATTTCGTATTTCGCCGTTGCCGTGAACATAATCTCATAGCCGGTGGGGTTGCGAACCGCATCGCTCCCTTCGGTAAGAGTTCCGCCCGTAACCTGAGCGTTGTAGTTATTGAACGGCAGTACGATCATCAAATCGCCTTGGTTCATGGAAGCAGTCAGGCTCCATTCGTAGCCCGCCGTATCCGTCTGCTCCATCACATATTCTGGAGCGATGTTCGCTCCCATCACATAGCCGTTGAAGGTACCGTAGATCGTCGGCGTAAAGAGCGCTTCGAGTTCGGGGGCGTCGGAAAGGCGTTCCCAGGTAATGGTTCCGATATTATCGTTGTTGACGTCCGTCTGCATCGTGAACTCGTATGTACCGCTGACGGCGACGCCGATGTCGTGCTTGTTGACCTCGGAAGCGAGGTAGTTGCCCTCGTCGGTGAAGTTGTCGCCCGGCTCTTCGAGCAGCCCGAAGCCCTTTTGGTGCTCCCAAACGCGCTCATACACACCGCCCGGCTTTTCGTCGTAACGGAACACGCCGAACTGGAACACGTCTCCTTCGTACAGATCGACGGTGAGGGTAAAGGTGTTAAACTCCCCTTCGACCGGTTCAAAATCGTACTTGTCGGAATTTAGCCTGCCGTCCTCGCCCCAGTTGTTGTTTTTGAGGTCTTCCCCTTGGAAGTTGCCCGCGATCATCCAGGTGCGGGTATCCTCTTCCGCCGTACTCCACATCGAATAGACGGGCGTATCCTGCGTGATTTCGGCGTCGAAATCGAACTCGAACGCATAGTTCGGGGTCGCGTACCAGCCGAGGAACTCCGCATCTGCCTTGTCCTCGGGCGTCCATTCGGTCGCCTTGCCGCCCGCTTCGACCTCCTCCGTTTTCAGAACGGTCGTCTGGTCGCCGTCATAAAAAGTGACGGTAAAGGTTTCGGGATCTTCCTCACCGCCGCCCGTGCAGGCGACGAGTCCGACGCATGTGAGCGCGAAAGCCGCAGACAGCGCCATGAGCAAAATGGTTTTTTTCATGATTTCCCTCCTTCGGAAAAATTTTTTATCTTAACTGCCGGAGCAGTCAAATACGTTTAAAGGCCCCAGATCTTTTCCGCGTATTCGCGGACGGAACGGTCGGACGAGAAATACGCCGCCGATACCGCATTGATAAATTGCTTGCGGACGAAGGATTGCGCTCCGTATTCGGCATTGATTTCCAGCAGCCTGTCCACATATTCGGGCAGGTCGCGCATGATAAAATAATGGTCGGGCTTGTGCCAGCTCGCGCCGACGGTGAGCGAATCGTACAGCTCCTTGAAATAGCCTCTGCCGCCGTCGCCGAAGGTGCCGTCCGTCAGCGTCTGCACGGCGCGGCGCATTTCGCCGTCCGCGGCGAGCCGCGCGTTCGGGTCGTAGCCATCCTCTTTCAGCCGCGCGATCTCTTCCACCTCCGCGCCGAAGATGTAATTGTTTTCCCTGCCCGCGCGCTCGACGATCTCGATATTCGCGCCGTCCATGGTGCCGCAGGTGACGGCGCCGTTCATCATGAATTTCATGTTGCCCGTGCCGCTCGCCTCCAAACCCGCCGTGGAAACCTGTAAGGATACGTCGCTGCCGGCGACGATCTTTTCCGCATAGCTTACATCATAATTGCAGACAAATACGATTTGCAGCTTATCGCGCACGTCGGGATCGCCGTCGATTTTTTTTGCGATTTCGTTGATGAATTTGATGATGCCCTTGGCGCGGAAATAGGACGGCGCACTCTTTGCGCCGAAGAGGAACACGCTCGGCCTGAAGTCGGGCAATTCGCCGCGCTTCAATCTGAAATAGATCTCCAGAATCGCGAACGCCGTCATCAGCTGTCGCTTGTATTCGTGCAGGCGCTTGACCTGCGCGTAAACGATCGCATTCGGCAGAAGTTCGATGCCCTCTCTGCCGCGGATATAGGCGGCGAGCCTGCGCTTGTTTTCGCCTTTGACCGCCGCAAACCCGCCCAATACTTCCGCATCGGCGGCAAACGCGCGCATCTTTCCGATTTCGCCGAAATTATCGCGCCAGCCCTCGCCGATGTATTTATCGTACAGACTGCAGAGTTCGGGGTCGCACAGCATCAGCCAGCGCCGCTGGGTGACGCCGTTCGTAACATTGACGAACTTTTCGGGCGTATAGCGGTACGCGGGCGCAAACAGCGAATTTTTTAAAATTTCCGTATGGATGGCGGCGACGCCGTTGACCTTGCCCGCCATATAGACCGCCGTGTTTGCCATCGAAATATTTTTCCCCTGCACGATGCGCATCGCTGCGCAGTCCTCCTTGGGAACGCCGTCCTTTTTCATGTCGCGGTATTGCTTCGCCGCCAAACGGAGAAGAATATCGTAGATGTCCGGCAGCAGCTTTTCGATGTACTTTTTCGGCCAGCATTCGAGCGCTTCGGGCAGGATCGTGTGGTTGGTATAGTGAAATACCGACTGCGCGATGCCGACCGCCCGGCCGAAGGGCACAAAATACTCCTCCGTGAGGATACGCAGAAACTCTGCCACAGCGAGCACGGGGTGCGTATCGTTGAGCTGGATCGCATACAATTCGCCGAAGCGGGAAAAATCTTTCCCGTGCCGCTTTACATACCCTTCGACAAGTTCGCCGACGGCGGACGCGGAGAGAAAATATTCCTGCCGCAGGCGCAAAAGTTTGCCTTCCTCCGTATCGTCGGCAGGGTACAGATATTCGCTGATTTTTGCGGCGCTTTCTGAACCCTCTGCCTGGTACAGGCGTAATGCGTTGACGCGGTTTTTGCCGATGATCGGCATATCGTAGGGAACGGACAGCACTTCCCCGTCCGCAAAGCGGATCGTCCGCGCTTCGCTCTCCCTGCGAATGCTCCACGGGTCGCCGAAGGACTGCCAGTCGTCGGGCAATTCCTCCTGAAACCCGTCCTCGAATTTTTGCTTGAACAGGCCGTATCTGTAGCGAATACCCCTGCCGTATACGGGCAGATCGCACGCGGCGGCCGAATCCATGTAGCACGCGGCGAGGCGACCGAGCCCGCCGTTGCCGAGCGCGGCATCCTCGATCTCTTCGAAGGCAGAGATGTCAACTCCCTTTTCCGCGAGGATCCCGCGCACGTCTTCGAGAACGCCCAATTCCATCAGGTTGTTGTAAAACATGCGGCCGATGAGGAACTCGATGGAGAGGTAGTACGCCGATTTTTTATCGGCGGCGGGCGGCGTGAACGAGATCTCGCGCATCGCCGCGGCGGAAATTTCGTTGTACAGCTCGATGATCGTTTTACCTTCCGCCGAAACAGTACGGATATTTTCCAGAATTTTGTTTTGCAATGTTGCTTTCTCCTAATACAATATTGTTCGCCGAAGAATTTTCTGAACTACCGCAGTCAGCCGTTGGGCTACAGTTCTTTGTTTACTTGCAACTTTGACTGATACGGAACACACAAAAAGACTTCCATAATATACTTTGGTAATATTTCCTTATATTGCGTATCCGAAGCAAAAATCAAAAACAATCACTATGCTGATATTCTTTGTTTATCGAATTTTCTGCCCAAAGGAACACCGACTATCCACGCTATCAAGGCAGCAGCGAGCAATACTGATGCCGTTATAAATGCCGACGGAGCATAAATCAAACGTTCGGTTGTAGCCGTATCAACCAAACTATAAAGGACGAAATATGCGATGAACAACCCCGCTGAGGCAATCGCCGTCAATATAATCTGCGGAACCACACTCCCGCCGAGCTTGTTTAAGCGTGCGACAGAAAAGAAAAACGAAAGAACCGTAAACGCTAAAGTCACAAAGTAAATGCAACCGTAAGTAATAAAGTCTGCCTTGGTAATGCCGATACCCTCACCGTCCGCAAGAACCGTTCCGTCAAACACGCCAAATCCGAAAACCGAACCGATCTTATCGACTAAACCACCGAATTCAAATGATGCGTTAAAGAGAACGCACATCGCAGTAAAGGACAATACCGCAACGACACCGCTTACAGCCACTGAAACGATTTTTTGTGCCGTCATACCTCGAATAATAAACACCCGTCCCGCTAAATATAACAACAGCATTGCAGACGCAAATATAAAGCAGAACATGCCCGTTCCGGCGAGCGTTGTAGCGGTAAACTGCGCAATCAGGAAAAGGAAGGCTAAACCAATCAAGTACAACAGGAAAAACTTGCCGCCCGTAAATTTTGTGCGAGATGTAAATATACCGACCGCCGTCGTAATCATGCAAATAAGAGATACTATTTGCAGATAAATGACCCCGATAGGGAATCCGACCATAATGCTCGTGCGAATCAGAGAATCATTCGCCTGCTTGAGCGTTTTTTCCGAGATATTTTCCTCTCCGAGTTGTGTCGCTTCATTCATCGCCTGGGTGAACGTCAGTTCCGCTTCTATGCGATCCAATTTTATCAAGTTGATATCACCGACTGTTTTGCTCACTTCATTTATCATCTGCTCCAATAGAAACGTCAGCCGTTCAGCCATTTCACCGTTGTCTTGCGCCTCCATCATAAGGCGGATAATTTCCGATTGATATTTGTTTACGATATCTGTCACTTTTGCTATAAGCGCATTATAAAACTTTTCGCTTTCATATTCCTCTTCCTCGCCTCCGACCGGAACAGTAAGCGCGCCGAATACATTAAATACGTTTTGTTCATAGGAAAAAGACGCAAACACATCCTCCAAATTAGCTATGCCGGGCACGGCACTATAACTTAACTTCGACTGAACTTGCTCCATCGGCATAAAACCGATGTTGATAAAAAAACCGCTGAGAAATACGATAACACACGCGATCATCGATATTATGCGCAGGATGTACCGTTCCGTAACGGAACGCACCTTTTCAAGCAGGAATCCCTTTTCCCCACTGCTTTGCAATGCAACGGTCTTCTGCGGAGCGCCCGAAGAGGACGAAGTGAGCTGATTCTCTGCAGCAACCATCCGTTGCGCTTCTACCTGCTGCCGTTCGTTCTCACGCAAAGATTTACCGCACTTGGCACAAAAATCCTTTCCCTCGAGCAACTCCGCTCCACAATAAATACAAACTTCTTTCATTTCTCCACCTTTTACTCTTTGACTGCGCCCGACGCCGCGCCGGAAACGAGGAACTTCGACAGCGCGAAGTACAGGATAACGATCGGGATCGCCACAAAGACGGAGCCCGCCGCAAACAGGGAGAACATATCCTCCGGCATTTCGTTCAGACCGATGGCGATGGTATAGTTATCCTTGTTCCCGCCGAGCAGCATCTGCGGCAGGATGAAGTCGCTCCACGGGAAGGTGAAGGACGTCAGCGCCGTGTAAACGAGGATCGGCTTGGAAAGGGGCAGCGTCATTTTGACGAAGACCTGAAAATTGGACGCACCGTCGATGCGCGCGGCATCATAGATGCTGTTGGGAATAGTATCGAAAAAGCCTTTCTGCGTCAGATACCCGATGGGCGCGCTGCACGAATAGAGAACAATAAGCCCGTTCAGGTTGTTGAAGAGGTGCAGCTGCGTCATGATGACAAAGAGCGCCGTCATGTTCATAAAGTTGGGGAAGATGCCGAACAAGAGGGTCATTTTCATCATCGTCTTGCGGCTTTTGAAGCGGAAACGCGACATCGTATACGCCGTAAGGATGACGAGAATCGTGGAAAAGATACAGCTTAAGATTGCCACATAAAAGGTGTTGCCCAGCCAGACAGTGTAGTTGCTGTTCGTCGTGTGCAGCGTGAACAGATCTCTCCAGGTATTGAAACTGAATTCCTTGGGGAAAAAGCCCACATAATCGTAGATCGAGCCCGTTGAACTGAAGGACGAAGTGATCAGCCATACGCACGGGAAAAAGAAAACAAAAGCAATAATAACCAACAGCAAATATGACCAACAAGAATCGAGAAATCGCCTCGCGCGGATGCTTCCGCTCAATTTTGCACTCATCTGTACGTATCCTCCCTTTTGTAAGACGGCGAAAAGATGTAAGCAATCAGCGAGAAAGTGCCCGTAATCAGGAAAATGAGGATGCTGACTGACGACGCGATGCCGTAATATTTGCTCTCCCCTCCGAGCGCGAGATTATACAGCCAGTTGATGAGCAGGTCCGTGCTGTTGGCGTTGAAATATTCCGTATTGTTGACCAACCCGTTGCGCAGGAAGAAAGAGGTGCCGAAATTGTTGAAATTGCCGATAAATTGAGTGATGATGATCGGCATCGTCGCAAAGAACACGAACGGGAGCGTGAGAGCAAAAAACTGCTTCATCGCACTCGCGCCGTCGATCTCCGCCGCTTCGTACATGTCCTTGTTCATGTTCGAGAGAACGCTCGTGGACAGGAGCATGGAGGAAGGGATCGTGACCCAGGTATTGACGAGCAGGCAGACGAAGCGCGCCCAGCCCACGGAATTGATGCCGAGGAAGTCGATCCGTGCGCTTTCTCCCCACAGCCGCACGACGAGCCAGTTGATCGGCCCCATGCCGCTGAACATATAGCGGAATCCGATCATCGTGATGAATCCGGGAACCGCATAGGCGAGGATGGGGAACGCCCTCCACAGCTTTTTTCCTTTGACGCACTGCTTATTGATGAGAAGCGCGAGGCACAGCCCGCCGAAATAACTCAAAAACGTCGACAGTATCGCCCAAATGATATTCCACAGGAAAACCTTTCCGATCGTATTGATGTACGTCGTGACGGTAAAAATGGTCACAAAATTTCCGAACCCGATCCAGTCGACGAGCCTCGGCGGCGCGATCGTACCGCTGTAATTGGTGAAAGCGGTGAGCACCGTAAATATAATGGGCAAAACATTGAAGATGATGACGCCTACGACGGGGAGCGCGAGCGTGACCATGTAAAATTTTTCGTCGAGGAGCGATTGCAGCGACTGTTTGAAATTGTTCGCCGGACGCCCCTCCGACAAACGCTTTGCTATGTTGTTCGCGTCTTTCACGTTTTCGTAATACAGAAAGACCGTAAAAGCAATCACGAACACCGAGGCGACGCCGCGTATGAGCATGGTGATGGAGTTATCCCCTTCGATCCCCATGACAGGATCGCCCTGCATCGTGCCGAGCGTAAAAAGCCCGATCAGATCTCCCACTCCCATCAGCGCAAAGTATACAATCAGCACAACTTCCGCCAGAATCAGGAGCAGGCCCTTTCCGAGCTGCTTATTCCTGATCTGCCCCGCGCCCATGAAGATCATGGAAAGTTTTGCCGCAGGTTCGCAGGTTTTTAAAAATTCTTTGAGTTTGATGAACGGCGTTGCCGCCTTTTTCCGCAATGACGCTATGCTCATGCTTTTCCCCTCCGTTTTCTCAGCCGATCTCCATCGCGCCGCGGATGTTCGTTACCGTATCGGAAAGGAGCGTTTTCAGGGATTCGTCCGTCTTATAGACGCTCGGCTGCCCCTTGCCCGTGACCGTTACGTCGTCGGCGACGAGCGCGAACATCGAGCCGACGGACGACCAGACGAACGTGAGCGCGCGCACGGAAGGCATCACCGTGACGCGGCCCGCCTCGACGCGGTCGTAGACCATTTCGCTGTACGCGTTGGTATCTTCCGCCTCCGCCGCGTCCTTGCGCGCGGGCACGACGCCGAGCATGGACGCGCGCTGCACGATCTGCTCGTACTTCGACGCAAAATCGACGAACAGCAGGCTCGCTTTGGGCGCCTTCGTGTACGAGCTGACCGCATAGCCGTTCACCCCTCCCATCGTGGTCATGGCGAACGTTTCGGAATCGGAATCGTCCAGATCGCCCGATTCGGGGAGCGCGGGGACGTCGGCGACCTTCAGGTTTTCGCGCGCCTTGTCCATCGCGGCGCTCTCGGAAAGCCCCTCCGTGCGCTCGTATTCGTCGGCGAGCGCGTTCAGGAATTTGACGTACACGTCGGGCGTGGTGATGGTGGCGAGGTATTTGCCGCTCGCGATGCCGTTATATGCCTGTACGGTATAGGCGTCGCTCGATGCGTCGCTGTCCATGACGGACGCGAGATCCTGCATGACGCGCAGCCCCTTGTATGCCTCGCCGTTCGCGAGCCCTATATCGTCTGTCGTATCCCCGAAGATATAAGCCCCGTAGGAAAGAAGGAATCCGAAGTTGAAATATTCGTTGTTCAGCGAATGCACATAGCCGTACACGGGGTTATCGTTGGTGGAAGCCGCGCGCACCTGCTTGCTGTATTCGTACAGGGACGCGTACGATTCGAGCACGTCGGGCGTACCGTTCCCGTTTTCATCAGGCTGGCCGGAAAATTTATCCGCACGGTAGAAAAGGACGAGCGTCTGCACGTTGATGGGCACGCCGAACTGCAAATCCATATCGTAGCGGTTCATGGAAAAGGCCGCGGAAACCCTTTCGTCCAGCTTCCCTTCGCCGTAGGTATCCAGCTTTTCGGTCGGCAGAGGCAAAACGTGCCCGTTCTCCGCATAGCGCATGATGACGTCGTTAGCGTTGTACAGCACGTCCGGGCCGTAACCGAGCGGGCCGTTCGTTTCGAGGTCGGTATACTGGCTCATGTTCGCATCCTCCGCCTTGATGCCGTATTCGGCATACTCCGCGTTGAACGCGTCGATCAGCTCGTCGAAATACCCTTCGTCGACCGCCGTGTCGTTATCGAGGATCTTCAGCGTAACGTTCCGTTCCGGCTCGCCCTCGAATTTCGCCATCAGCTCTTCGTACGAGACCGAAGAACCCGTTCCGCCTCCCCTGCACGCTGAAAAGAGCGTTAAACCCAACACCGCCGCGGCTATAACCGCGATTGCCTTTTTCATAACAATCCTCCTTGAATCAGATTGATTATCATAAAATCATACGATTTTATTTCCCGTTGTTTGCCGCCGAGCACACGGCGGATAACGCTGCCCGTATTATTGACAGCCAACAGCAGATCCCCGCGCCTGATCAGCAGCAGCCCGCCCTGCGCCGCGTAGTTGATCTCCTCCGAAACGATTTTTTTCCGCACGCCGATCAGCCTCTTGACCGCGGCAAACACCGTTTTGTTCCAATGCGATTCGTCCCAATCGAATGTGCGGCGGCAGTCGGGGTCATACCCGCCTTCCATCCCGATCTCCGTGCCGTAATAGATGCAAGGCATTCCTACCGAAAAGAACAGGATCGCCAGCGCGCAGAGAAGGCTGCGCACGTCTTTCCCGCTCTTTTTCGCGAGAGTCAAAAAACGCTCGGTGTCATGGCTGTCCAATAAATTGAGCATCATGCGGTTGACCTGGTCGGTGTTGCGCATGAGGATATGCGAAAGCCTGTCCGCCATCGCCTGCGCGTCGAATACGTCATACACGAGATAATCGAGGCAGGCTTTGGTGAGGGAATAATTCATGATCCCGTCGTATTCGTCGCCGCGAAGCCAGGCGTACGCATCGTGCCAGTTTTCCGCGATGAGAATGACATCCGCCTTCGTACGCTTGATCTCTGCCCGGAACCGCCGCCAGAACACGTCGGAAACTTCGTCCGCCACGTCCAGACGCCAGCCGTCGATCCCGTATTCTTCGATCCAATATTTCCCGACGGAGATGAGATATTCCTGCGCCGCGGGCGTATTCGTGTTAATTTTGGGCATATAGGTACAGCCCGCAAAATGTTCGTAATTCCCCTTTTCCGGGTCAGGTTTATCGCCGCGGATGAAAAACCAGTCGTAATACTTCGATTCCCTGCCCTTTTCGACCACATCGCGGAAAATCGGGTTCTGTTCGCTGCAATGGTTGAAAACGGCGTCGAGGATAATGCGCATCCCGCGCGCGTGCGCCTCGGAAGAAAGGCGGCGGAAAGCCTCGTCGCCGCCAAACATGGGATCGACGCGGAAATAGTTGCGGATGTCGTATTTGTGGTTGGAACAAGACTCGAAAATGGGAGTGAGATACAGCGTATTGACGCCCAGTTCCTGCAAATAGTCGAGCTTTTGCCGTATTCCGTCGAGGTCGCCCCCGCAAAGCTTTTCGGGTTCGGAATGTCTCCCC
>ERZ1090878.932-NODE-937-length-14706-cov-8.334653_pt1 | contig 14706 bp, 12 predicted proteins | sample MGYA00478473_ERZ1090878 | MGnify/ENA primary metagenome ERZ1090878 (study PRJEB33644, sample SAMEA5815720) | chicken gut metagenome | biome: Chicken; feature: Gastrointestinal Tract; material: Caecum | place: Ireland | collected 2019-01-01 | study: A study of the... | reverse complement strand
ATGTACAGCCGTTTATAGAGTTCGTATTTTTTAGCGAAAAAGCAATAATTTATATTTTTGATTTTTAATTGCCCCGCATATATGCCGCAATTACCTGCTTTTTTGTACTCTTGTTTCCGCGTTGCGGCTTTGATTGCGTTTACTGTTAAATCATGCAGAAAGACGCAGATGTTTGCTGCATTTATAACATTTTATTTATTGATGGCGTAAAGGTTGAAAACACGCGGGCGAGATGGTATAATATATGTGTTTTAATACATATGAGGTTAAATCTATGGGAGCGTTGAAGGAAAAAATAAGACAGTTGCGTACGCTTGCGGGAATGTCGCAGGGAAAACTGGCAGAATCGCTTGGAGTAGTAAGGCAGACCGTTTCGCGCTGGGAGAAGGGGACGGCTGTTCCCGCCATCAGCGACATAGAAAAGATGTGCTCGCTGTTCGGTGTGCAGGCAGGCTATTTTCTCAATGAAGAGACCCAGGGAACGGACGCCGTTTCCGTGCATGAGCGTCTGCTTGACAGCTGCCGCGCAGAAATTTCCGTGGCTATGGATCGCCGTTCATACATACTTTTTTCTGTGTTTGCGGCAATTGTTTCGCTTATATTTGCGGCAATGTTGCTGCTCACAGTGCGTTCAGCTATCGTAACATTTTCACCTATGGACGGGGTAACTGTAAAGGACTTCACTGTAACAGATTTTGTCATTTTTACGGTGATATCAGTGCTGTTTGCCGTTGCCGATGTGCTTTTGATAGCGCGCGCGGTGAAAAAACACAGAAAAATTTGTCAATGTTAAAAATAAGTGCGCAATGTTAATAATATGTGCGGGCTGAAAGCGTTCGTTTTATTGTAAAAATCGGACTGCAATGATATAATCTTCATTGCATAACGGTTCGCCGCTATGTAGCGGCGTACTGCGGGCGCTCCGTTAACTTCGGATTTAATTGCTAAACCGCCCGCGGTGCCGTGTCGCATCTGAATTGTGCTTATGCACAGCTGCATATACCTCAAAGGAGGGGGCGGAGTTGTTCCGCTCCCTTTCTTTGTTTTCTGTAATGCTTTTATGGTATTTGCGGCATATATGCCGCCCTTTTTAATATTTTCATAAAATATCTTTCAGACTGACTTCTTACATTTTTTTTAAAGATTACGTACAGGTCTGATTGTGTAAGAAAAAATACAGCCGCCGCCCTGCCATTTTATGGCAGGGCGGCGGCTTAAATATATCGTTAATTGCGGCATATGTGCCGCTCAATTCAAATTGTTTGCTGAAAAGAGGTGTTTTCCTCTTGCGTGCAATTTTTATCTTTTTTTTGAAGCGTTTCCGTTTCAGCTGAAACAATTGCGGGTCTGTTTGATTTTGCTGCCAGTATAAACACCGCAAGCCCTGCAATGAGCAGGCAGGCAATGGGAATTGCGCCCATATTTACCGAGTCGGTTGCCTGAGTCACCACGGACACGAGCATTGTGCCTATAAAGGCCGCACCCTTGCCGAATATGTCCATAATACCGAACAGCTTGCCTGAATGTTCGGCGGGAATTATCTTTGTGAAGTACGAGCGGGAGAGCGCCTGTATTCCGCCCTGGAACATACCAACAAGCACGGCGAGTACCCAGAACTGCCATACGTAATACATAAATATTGCGAATACGCCTACAAATATGTACGCACATATGCTTATTCCGATGAGCAGTTCGTTTGAATGTGAGGAGGCAAGTTTGCCGAATATTATGGCTGAAGGGAAAGCAACTACCTGCGTCACAAGCAGCGCTATCAGCAGGTTTGTCGTGTCAAATCCGAGCGCCGTACCGAAAGATGTGGCCATATCTATTACGGTATAGACGCCGTCAATGTACAGAAAGAATGCCGCAAGGAATAGCAGTATGCCTTTTTTATTTTTAAGGCCTGATTTTTTTCCGAATACCGAAAACAGATTTTTAAAGTTCTGCCTTACGGCGTGTTTTTCTCGGGGAATGAAGTGCAATTGTTTATATGACTTTGTCAGCGGAAGAGTAAACGCCAGCCACCATACGGCATTTATTATGAATGCAATCGGCATAGATATGGCCGTATCCACGAAGAGTACCAACGCGATGCTGATGACAAAAGGTATGCAGCTGCCTATATATCCCCAGGCGTAACCCTTGGAAGATACCATATCCACGCGCTTTAAGTCGGCCACGTCGGGCAGCATTGCGTCATAGAACACAAGGCTTACGGAGTAAGCTATTTTTGTTATCACGAACAGTGCAAGGAAGGCCACCCAGCCCATCGGAATGCCCAGCGCCGCGCAGCCTATTACGCCCAGCATCGCGCTGAAAAAGAAGAACGGCTTTTTCATTCCCTTATAGTCCGTGAAACTGCCGAGTATCGGCGAAATTACCGCCACGCACAGCGTGACGCCGCTGGCGGCGTAACCCCAGTATGCCGTGGCGTCCGTCGCGCTTAAACCATCGCCCGTGACCAGGGCGTTGAAGTAAATGGGAAGAATAGTGCTTACAAGCAGAGTAAATGCCGAATTGCCTACATCGTAAAGTATCCACCAAAGCTCTCTTCTCTTCTGTCTGTAAAGCGGGTCGCTCTTTTTCCGTTCCCGCTCTGCGGCGCGTCCTGCGACAGCCACAGCCGTCTGTTCCTGCATTGTATTTTTCCTCCGAAAAATGATTTCGTTTTTTGTTGGTTGGGGCATATATACGGGGCAATTGCAAAAATGCCTTTCTGCTGACATTCAGCCGTATCAGCCGGTATAAGTGCATTGGTTGCGCCATATATGCGGGGCAATTGTCGGGCAGACAGGTCAGATTATTATATTACTCGAAATTTCTGTCCAACAGAGGGCTCAGCTCACCCTTGCCTTCAAGATAGCTTTTAAGGTTTTCGATAAGCTCTTTCGCCTTTGTTATCGCGCGGAAGTATGCGCTGTCCAGACCTGCTATGCTGTCGCTGTATATTTCGTTGTCGGAAAGGGGAAGAATCACTCCGTGCATATTCTCCCACATGCCCAAAACTTTAAGCCACATGGAAATCAGCGCGCGGCCTGCCCTGTTGCGGGTGCGCATAAGTCTGTTGTAATAAATGAATGATTTTATTGCCTTGCCGGCCTTTTTTTCGTCCGTGCCGAAGTATGCCGCGGCAACGGAGCGCGTGTCGCCGTCGTTTACGATGTGTGCGGTCGTATTCGTTGCAAAAGGGTCTTTTCCATCGCGCAGCATAAGATATCTGTCGAAGGCAGATTCAATCTCCGTATGCGTTATGTTCTTTGCCTTCATCTGGGCGTTGACTATGGGATGAGCTTCGCTGTCCAGCGCAAAGTGGCATAAAAATCCGAACAGATACGCCTCGTCTGCGGCGCGGCGGCCGCGGGCAGAGTATACTTTTGCCGCATTTTCAAAAAATACGGAAGCCAACCTTTCGTGAATGGCATAGCCCTCCGAATTGGTGGGGTTCACCGTGAGCAGTTTGTAGTAAAACAGCAGGTCGGGTCCGTGCAGACCGAGGGCAAAACACTTGTAGTTTTCTTTTACAAGCTCCCTTATATCATTGGGGAGTATGGCGATAACGCTTTCGCCGAGTCTGAAATGAGCATAGGTTGCTGGCATAAATAAAAATCTCCTTGTTGTTCTTGTTCTCTTTGAGTATTGTACAGTAAAGTTTTGTAAAACTTTGCGCTGATTTGTAAAATAGTTGTAAATTCTGCGTCGCATATAAATTTTTGTGCGATATGTCTCTATTATAGGCCGCGCGCGTCAAAAAATCATTTGTGCAGCGTACAAACTGCATAAATTTTTTTGCTGAACGCGAATAACAAAGTAAAGATAAAGCGACGTTTGCATTTGTGAGCGGCAGGTGGTATAATATTCTGCGAAAGATGTTCAGGAGGCCGCGTATGACGCTGGATGAGGAATGTAAGGGCTGTCTTTACAACAGCCAGATGAAAAAAGTTGAAAAATCTTCGCCTGCACCGGAAAAGCTGGAACTTTTCAAGCAAGAGGTAAGAAAGTTGTGCGACAACCCGCCCGCTCATTACTGCGCGCCCTTGCTCATGCGCGATATAGACGGGGTGCACCGCAGAATATTCGGGAACGGAATAGACTATTCTGCCGAAAAAAAGATGTTCAATGCGGCCGTGCTTAAGATGGAGGACGCGCTGTTTGATTCGGTTATGTCCTCCGCCGACCCCTTGGCCGACGCCATAAAATATGCCGCCGCGGCCAACTACATAGATTTTGCCAAGCTCTCCGACCTCAATGCGGACAGCATAGCGATAGTGGAGGAGGCGGCGCACAAGGCCGTGCCTGACGGGGCGACGCTTGCGCTGTTCAAACAGCGTCTCGGCTCGGCTAAAAAGCTTTTGTACGTGCACGACAACTGCGGCGAAGTGGTGTTCGATAAGATACTCATAAGGGTAATAAAACGCATATATCCCGCGGTCAATGTCACATCGCTCGTCCGCTGGAGTGAAATTATCAACGACGCCACGCGCGTGGACGCCGCGTTTATCGGCCTTGAAAAGTACGCAGCGGTAGAGGACAGCGGCGAGGCCATTCCGGGTACGTATTTAAAGGAACTTTCTCCGCGCGCGCTCTCGCTGTTTAAGGAGGCGGACGTAATCGTTTCCAAGGGACTCGGCAACCTTGAAACGCTGTACGGAGAGGGGTACGACATATTTTACATATTTATGTGCAAGTGCGCGCACATTGCGGCAAGGTTTTCCCTCCCGCAGTGGAGCACGGCGTTCGTTCACGAGGGTAAATGCTGATTGCCCCGCACATATGCCGCAAATAACGGCATTTTAAGTTGTTTTTACATAAATTTTTTTTTAAGCGGTCGGGCGTAAATAATTTTATTTTAAAGTGAAAATATTGCATAATTGTGATTTGTGCGTATTTTTTCCATTCGGCTTGCCTTAACTGTGCGCCAGATGTTATAATTACCGCGTAATCAGGAGCAACTATGAAAAATTTTCTTTTTAAAATAAGCGCCTTAATCGTGGCGGCGGCTCTGCTTGGCTCGCTTGCCGCGTGTAAAAAAGACGGCGTTTCCAACGACGTAGGCGGCGATGACGGATACGTTCTCTCGGGCAGAAACACCTATCCCGAGGTGGCCGCTCCTTATGAGAGCGAGAGCAGGGGGGCATTGCAGCGCTATCTCTCCGCGGCGGGCAATCCGCTCATAAAGAACAGCGTGGCGGCAGAGGTCGCTGCCGAGATGTACGCATACGCCTGCTACAATGAGGAGTATATCGATAAATATGTTTACTTTTCTTCGCAGACGGGTTCAACCGACCTCGGCGCAATGGGTTCGAGCACGGTAACCAAGCAGGACTATAAGCTGATAATTTACGAGGGCGAGGACACGCCAGGATACAAATATCACTATACCATAAAGCACGTTGACGAAATCTCCGGGCTGGTGAGCGTTGCCGAAAGTCTGTTTGAGGGCGGCACAAAGCTGAGGTTTGTCGTAGATACAAACAAGCTGTATGGCTTTAAAGGCGAAAATTCGCATTACGACAAAACGGGCGAATTCAAAGAGGACGTGCTCACCTGTTCCTGGACGCCGATGAGCGATGCCTGGGGCACAATTGACCCGCCCATAGTAAAGCGCGAGGGTGAAAAGCTTACGCTGGATGGAATCAGGCAAGATATAATCGACACTGCGGGCGGCGATGACCCTGTAATTCACGGCAACATAAATATTCTTGCCGAAGACATTGTGCAGTCGGCTACCATAACCGAACAGCAGACGGAGAGCGGCGCAAAGTACTACAATATTCTTGTGAATATAGATGTCGGAGTTGCCAATGCGGACGCGGCTTCCATGGCGATGCTCAGGCACGCCAACGGTTCGGACGACTGCGTATGGGTATCGGAATCTGACGGCGGCAGAGCGCTCACCCTCATTTTCCAGGTATGGGACAACGGACTTTTCAAACTGTACGGTCTGCGCGAAACGTGGAAGGGCAAGACAAACGGCTTCAGCGGCATGGCCGATTCCTCGCTTTCCGTGCAGTACAGCTATTCGCAGAAGGATACAGATATTTCGTCCAGGCTGGATATGCTTGAGCAGCAGTGACAAACATAAAATAAGGCGCAGTGCCTGCGCCGCAAAAATGAAGAGGGAACTTATGGCGATTACAAAGTGGGATATGTTAAAACTTTCCTCCACGTTCGAAGGCAGTTTCAACCCCGACGAGTTTACCGAGGAGGAACTTGCCGAAATGCTGGGCCTTGAAGAGAGGGGCGAAAGCATAGAGGACATCCGTCGCCGATACTTTGAAGAGCACGACGATGTCAAGGACAGAACGCTTGCCATAAAAAAGTGGAGCGAATAAATCAGTTTTTCGGCATTGTCCGTAAGCCGCCTTATGCCGCGGCGGAAACCCGTAGGGTTAAAATTTACAGCCGCGCGGATATATCATACACGCGGATATATTATAAAATGCTCCCTGACGGAAGTTGTCTGAAACGCGCATTGAAAAGACGCATAAGACAAAGTCGTCGGCAAGAGCGGTTGCAGCTTACGTGGCATATATAACAAAATATTTCGGAAAAAATCAATAAAAAAGCCCGCGCCTTCAGGCGCGGGCTTAAGTTTTAACTTTACATTACGACGATGTCGTTCTGCTCGAACAGAGCCTTGTATTCGCGGGGGAATACGTCGTCTGTTATGAGCACATCTATATCTTCAAGCTGGGCAAAGGTATAGGGGTTTATCTTGCCTATCTTGGAGCTGTCCAGCATCATGTAGACGTGGCGGGCCTTTCTGAATACCTGTTTGAGAAGGTCGCTCTCCGTCTGGCTGTTGCAGGAAAAGCCGTGTTCGGGGGTAAATGCCAGTGCGGAAACGATGGCAATTTCAAAGTTAGTGTTGTTAAAGTATTCCTTTGCGGCGGGGGAGGAGGTGGAAAGGTTATCCTTCATGAGCTGACCGCCCACAACGGTTATCTCCACATTTTTCTTCTGCGCAAGTTCCATTGCAACGGCTATGCCGTTGGTGAATATATTGCACTTTATGTCAGGCATTTCCTTGGAAAGGTACATTGCCGTAGTGCCGCCGTCTATGAAGATGCTGGTGCCCTCGTCTATGAGTGTGGCAGCCTTCTGCGCGATTACAATTTTCGCGTCCATGTTGACGGTAGTCTTTTTGGTGTAGGCCTCGCCCGAAACTTTCTGTACTTCTTTAACGGACATTGCGCCGCCGCGAATGCGGATGACTCTGCCGTCCATTTCCAACTGTGAAAGGTCGCGCCTTAAAGTCATCTGTGAGACGTCGGGGAAGGCTTCTTCAAGCTGTTCCAGCGTCATTTTGCCGCGTTTATCAAGTATTTCAGCGACTTCTTCCAATCTTTCACGTTTCACGTTGCGTATCTCCTTTGTTCTAATTTAACACTTATTATTTGTTTGGTACTATTATATTATAATTCCCTCGCAAAGTCAAGGGTTATATTAACAATTGTAACAAATATATACAAATAATCTGTTAAAAACTTTCATAAGGAGTGACAAGCTGGCGAGGCGCGTCAATTTATGCGCATATCTTGACTTTTGTGTGCTGTTGTGCTATAATTACTTTGTATTTGCGCGGAAAGGTAACTTTTGCGCATTGCAGGTTTCAGAAAAATTATGAGAATAAGAAGAATTAAATTCCGCCCGATAGCCATCGTGGTAGCCAGTTTCGTGCTTGTCATATTTGCGGGCGCGGGCCTTCTGAGCATTCCCGCCGCGGTGAAAGGGGGCAAGTCAGACTTCCTAACGGCGATATTCACCGCCACCAGCGCGACGTGCGTTACCGGCCACACCGTGGTGGATGTGTACTCACATTTTACGGGGTTCGGCCAGGCAGTAATACTGCTGCTCATTCAGATAGGCGGACTGGGCTTTATCACCATCATTTCCCTCTTCATGATGTACATGAAGAAGGACGTCACGCTTTCGGACAGAAAGCTTGCAATGCAGTCAGCGGGCGGCCTTAAAATGAAGGGGCTCAAAGAGCTGCTCAAATACATCTTCATAGGCACTTTTTCGCTGGAATTTCTCGGCGCGGTGCTGCTTTGCATAAGCTTCATTCCCGAATACGGCTGGGGACTGGGCATATGGCAGGCGGTGTTCACCTCGGTGTCATCCTTCTGCAACGCGGGCTTTTCGCTTACGGGTGCGGGCAGCGATTACTCTCTGTCAGGCCACAATTCCGACCCGCTGTTTATGATTGTGGTCATGATGCTGATAGTCATAGGCGGCCTCGGATTTTATGTGTGGTACGACATAATAAAGAACCGTTTCCGTCCCTCGCGCTATTCGCTGCACACAAAGGTGGTGCTCACCACAACGGGCGGCATACTTCTTCTCGGCTGGGCGCTGTTTATGGCGTTCGAGTGGAACAATAAGGGTACGATAGGCGACATGAACGCCGTGGACAAGGTGCTCAACAGTCTGTTCTTTGCGGTAACGCCCAGAACGGCGGGGCACTACACGGTGGATATGAACTATTTTTCGGACGGAGCGTATCTTCTCACCAATATGCTCATGTTCATAGGCGGCAGCCCCGGGTCAACCGCGGGCGGCGTAAAAATAACCACGTTTGCGGTGCTGCTTATGACAATGATAGCCGCCTGCCGCCGCGAAAAGCAGGTGCGCATATTCAAGCGCGGAGTGGAGCCCGACGACGTAATCAACTCCGTAACCGTTACAATGCTGTACGTTCTGGCCATAATAATAAGCGTATTCGTTATATGCGGAATTGACGGAGGAACGCCCTACCAGTCGGACTACGGCGAGTGGTCCACCGTTGTGGCGGGCGAGCAGGTTCCCAACGTGATAGGCTTTAAAAACGTGCTTTTCGAAGTGATTTCGGCCATAAGCGCAACGGGACTTACAATGGGCATAACGGCCGAACTTTCGGTCGTTTCCAAACTGATAATAATACTTCTCATGTTCTTCGGCCGCGTGGGCGGCTATACGCTCATACTCGTGTTCTCGGAGACCCGTCGTCCTCCCGCGATAACAAGGCTTCCCGAACACATAATGATAGGCTGACAGGGCATAATTAGCGCGGCGCAACCCGCCGCCATATAAAGGCAGATTATGAAAAAGAGTGTTTTAATAATAGGAATGGGTAAATTCGGCGCACATCTTGCCGAAAAGATGCAGGACCTCGGCCACGACGTGCTTATATTCGACCGCAACGCGGCCAGCATAGAGAGGCTTGCAACGCGCTTTGCCGATGCGCAGATAGGCGATTTCACCAACGAGGACGTTCTGCGCGAGTTGGATATCCCCTCGTACGACGTGGTGTGCATAACGCTCGGCGATGACTTCGAGGCCTCGATGATAACTACCATGCTCTTAAAGAGGCTCGGCGCAAGGTATGTCATTACGCGTGCGCGCAGCGAGATAGAGTGCGACCTTCTGCGCAAAGTGGGCGCGGACGAAATCGTCTACGCCGACGGCGACGCGACTGACAGACTGGCGATGCGCATGGGCGGCAACAACATTTACGACTACATTCAGCTTACGGGCGGGTATGCCATATTCGAAGTGCCCATTTTAAAATCGTGGGAGGGCAAATCGATAGCCGAACTGGAAGTAAGAAGCCGCTATAAGGTCAACATAGTCGCCATAAAGAACGACGAAACGCTTGACCCCACGCCCATGCCCGACTATCATTTCCGTGCGGCCGACCATATACTGGTCATAGGCAAGTCGCGCGACGTGTTCAAACTGGACGCAAAGAACGGCTGATTTTTGCCTTAAAGCCCGCCTCACTTTCTCGCGGACGGCGCGGCGGCGCGGATAAATCTGCGGCGCAAAAAATACAGCGGAGCAACATCAAAAAAACACTTGCCTAAATTGCGGGCATATATTATAATTTAACTGTAATTGCAACTTAACACATTCGCAGGACGGAAAAAATGTCGCACGGCTTTTTCGCAGAGAGCGGGAGGTAGCTGAAAATCCCGCAGACGCCGCGGCAGGTATGCGCCGTCTGAACGGATATCCGTTCAAGAACGGGGGAGGAAATGCCCCCGCGGGAGCTCCCGTGACAGAGCGTAATGAGCGCCGCTTTTTGCGGCGGAAGCAGAGTGGAACAGCGGTCATGCGCCTTTGCATATGTAGAAAGTATGCAGGGGCCTTTTTTATTGCTCCAAAAAAGTTGACTTAACTTTCGGCGCATATGGCATTGCCCCGCACATATGCCGCAATCATTCAGAAACTTTGCAAAATGAGCAAAAAAACGTGTACAGAGCAATTGCCCCGCATATATGCCGCAGATAACGCCGTAATCGGCGGGTTTTTGCGGGCTAAATTCAAATAAGAAAAATCGGCCGCAAGGGTTACGCAATTTTCTCCCGCGGCGATAAAAAACGGAGTATTTTATGTTTTTCAAAAGGTTACGCGCAGACATCAATGCCGCAAAAGTGAACGACCCCGCGGCGCGCAGCAAGTTTGAAATATGGCTTACGTATTCGGGCGTACACGCCCTTTCCTGGCACAGGGCGGCGGCCTTTTTCTATAAGATAAAGTTAAAGCTCATTGCCCGCATTTTAAGCCAGTGGGCAAAGTTTTTCACGGGCATAGAAATTCACCCCGCGGCCAAAATTGCCCCGGGCGTATTCATAGACCACGGCGCGGGTGTAGTCATAGGCGAAACCGCGGAAGTGGGTGAAGGCACCGTCATATACCAGGGCGTAACGCTCGGCGGCACGGGCAAGGAGACGGGCAAGCGTCATCCCACCGTGGGCAAAAACTGCGTAATTTCGGCGGGCGCAAAGGTGCTCGGCGGCATAACCGTGGGCGACTGCGCCAAAGTCGGCGCGGGCGCCGTGGTGCTCAAAGATGTGCCCCCTCACGCAACCGTCGTGGGCGTGCCCGCGCGCGTGGTGAGAATAGGCGGCAGCAAGGAGGGCGTGGACCTCTATCAGGAGAAGGGCGACCCCTACGCAAAGGAAATATGCCGTCTGCGCGAAAGGGTGATAAGGCTGGAAAGCGAAATGCGCAAGATGGTGGGCGAGGACGTATTCCCCGTGTACACCCCCGCGGAGGAGGCGTTCATAAACGAGATAAAGTGTTCGCAGCCCGTAAGGGACACCTCCCTTACAGAGGCGTTGCAGTCGCCCGCCCGCGACGAGGAAAATTCCGATTCTTCTGAGCAGTCCAAACAGTAAAAGGTGCGGCAATATGCCGCAACCAATGCACATTTTTGCAATAAATATTGCCGCCGCGGAACAGATTTCCGCGCTCGGCGCGATTATAAAAACAAAAAAAATATTCACATAATTATATAAAAGTGCGGCAAAATACTTGCCGCGCGTGCAAGGAAGTGATTTAATGAAGATATACAACACGCTTACAAGGCGCAAGGAAGAGTTCTCCCCCTTAGAGGAGGGCAAGGTCAAAATGTACGCCTGCGGCATAACCGTCTCGGGCGAACCTCACATCGGCCACGGCTTTCAGGCGCTTATTTACGACATAATGCGCAAGTACCTTCAGAAGAAGGGTTACAAAGTAAAGTACGCGCGCAACTACACGGACGTTGACGATAAGATTATAGCAAAGAGCAAGGAGACGGGCATTCCCGCCGACAAGTACGCCGCCATGATGATTGAAAAGACGGATAAAATCATGCGCGAATTCGGCGTGGACGACCCCGACGTATGGCTCAAGGCAACCGAAAACATCGGCAACATAATAGATTTCGTAAGCAAGCTGATAGAAAAAGGTCACGCATATGCCGCACCCAGCGGCAACGTATACTTTAACGTGGCCAGCTTCCCCGCATACGGCTGCCTTTCCAACCGCTCGGTCGAAGACATGCTGGACGGCGTGCGCGTGGAGAACGCGGACGAGAAGAAGAACCCCGCAGACTTCGCGCTGTGGAAGGCGGCAAAGCCGGGCGAAATTCACTGGACTTCGCCCTGGGGCGAGGGTCGTCCCGGCTGGCATATAGAGTGCTCCGCAATGAACCGCGCGGCATTCGGCGACCAGATAGACATTCACGGCGGCGGCCGCGACCTCATTTTCCCCCATCACGAAAACGAGATTGCGCAGAGCGAGAGCCTCACGGGCAAGCAGTTTGCAAAGTACTGGACGCACAACGGCCTCATAAAGGTCAACGGACAGAAGATGTCCAAGTCGCTCGGCAACAGTCTGCTCCTTGAAGACCTGCTCAAAAAGTACACCAATGAGGCAATCAAGTTTGCTCTTCTTCAGACCAACTACCGCAACGACATAAACATCACCGATACGCTCTTCCCCGAGGCGGAAAAGCACCTCACCGAGTTCTACAAGATATTGCAGAAGGCGGAGAGCATGGGCAAGGCCGAAAAGGGCAACCCCGAAATAGACGCCGCCTTCGATAAGTGCATGGACGACGATTTCAACACCGCGCTCGCTCTGTCCGACCTGTTCGGCATATTCAAGAAGATGTCTGCAAAAGTCGCCGCGGGGGACGCCTCCGCCGCGGAGGACGCTCTTCAGGTGAGAAAGACCTATTCTCTGCTCGGTCTGTTCAAAAAGAGCTGCGCGGACTACCTTGCGGAAGTTGCGGCAAAGAACGCCGTGGAAATTCCCGCAGAGGTTAATGAACTCGCCGCACAGCGCTGGCAGGCCAAAAAGGACAGAAACTGGCCGCTCGCCGACGAGCTGCGCGGTAAAATTGACGCCCTCGGCTACTCCGTAAAGGATGGCAAGGACGGCTACGAAGTAATCAAAAAATAAACGGCGCACCGCGCGCAAAGCCGCGCACATGCGTACGCCATATAAATATATAAGGTATTAAGTAAGGCATTTCTATGAAAAAACTGACTTCCGAATCTCTGAGAGAGATGTATCTCAATTTCTTCAAATCCAAGGGTCACGCCATAATTCCCTCGGCGTCGCTCATTCCCGAAAACGATCCCACCGTGCTCTTCACCACGGCCGGCATGCACCCGCTCGTTCCCTACCTGCTGGGCGAAAAGCACCCCGCGGGCAACAGACTCACCGACGTGCAGAAGTGCGTGCGCACCGGCGATATAGACGAGGTGGGCGATTCTTCCCACTGCACATTCTTCGAAATGCTCGGCAACTGGTCGCTCGGCGACTATTTCAAACAGCAGATGATTCCCTGGTCGTTTGAATTTTTAACCTCGCCCGACTACCTCGGCATACCCGTAGAGGACATCGCCGTAACCTGCTTTGCGGGCGACGAGGACTGCCCCCGCGACACCGAGAGCGCCGAACTGTGGAAAAAGTGCGGCATAAAGCCCGAACACATCTTCTTCTTGCCCAAGTCGGGCAACTGGTGGGGTCCCGCGGGCACTACCGGTCCCTGCGGTCCCGATACCGAAATGCACATAATACGCAACCACGCCGATGCGGACAGGCTCGGTTCTGACGAGTTCGACAAGGCTCAGAAGGGCACCTTCCTCGAGATATGGAACGATGTGTTCATGCAGTACAACAAGACTGCCGAGGGCACGTACGAACCCCTGAAACAGCGCAACGTGGATACGGGCATGGGACTTGAACGCACGCTGTGCATACTCAACGGCGTTGAAAGCGTATACGAAACGGATATATTTGAAAACGCAATCGCCAAAATAGAAGAGCTCACGGGCAAAAAGTACGGCGAAAGCGAGGAAGTGACCAAGGCCTTCCGCGTAGTGCTCGACCACGTGCGCACGGCTACCTTCATGCTCGGCGACGACCACGGCATTGTGCCTTCCAACACCGACCAGGGCTACATTCTGCGCAGAGTAATCCGGCGCGCGGTGCGCTACGGCCGCAACATCGACCTGCCCAAGGGCGCGCTCAACGAAGTTTCCAAAACCATAATAGAAAAGTATAAGGACGTATATTCCGAACTCACCCGCAACGCCGCGCACATCGCGGAGGAGCTGAACAAGGAGGAGGACAAGTTCTCCGCTACGCTCAAGCAGGGTCTCAAAGAGTTCGAAAAAGTTGCCTCCGCGCTCCCCGCAGGCGGCATGATAGACGGTCATTCGGCTTTCAGACTGTACGATACCTACGGCTTCCCCGTTGAAATAACCATGGAGATGGCCCGCGAAAAGGGTCTCACCGTGGACGCGGAAGGCTACACCAAGGCATTTGCCGAGCACCAGGAAAAGTCCCGCGCGGGCAGCGAGCAGAAGTTTGCCTGCGGCCTTGCCGACCACAAGGAGGAGACGACCAAACTGCATACGGCAACCCACCTTCTGCACGCGGCGCTCAAAAAGGTGTGCGGACCCGAAGTAAACCAGAAGGGCTCCAACATCACCGAAGAGAGACTGCGTTTCGACTTCAACTTCCCCCGCAAGCTCACGCCCGAAGAGGTAAAGCAGGTGGAGGACCTCGTCAACGGCGAAATCGCCAAGGACGAGCCTGTAGTAATGAAGGAGATGTCGCTTGAAGAGGCCAAGGAGCAGGGCTTTACCGGTCTTTTCGAAGGCAAGTACGGCGAAAGGGTAAAGACCTACACGATAGGCGATTTCTCCAAGGAGATATGCGGCGGCCCCCACGTGGAGCACACGGGCGTTCTGGGCAAATTCAAGATTGCAAAGCAGGAGAATGTGTCGGCGGGCATCAAGCGCATAAAAGCTATTCTCACCTCAGATTAAGGCCGCCCGGTTTGATTTAAACTTCGGAATGCGGTGTCAGGCTCCTCTTTCATAGTGTTCACGTACGTCTTTGTACGCTCCCCGTCGTAAATGCTCGCCTTCCTTGCCTTGC
>ERZ1090878.931-NODE-936-length-14725-cov-8.023313_pt1 | contig 14725 bp, 17 predicted proteins | sample MGYA00478473_ERZ1090878 | MGnify/ENA primary metagenome ERZ1090878 (study PRJEB33644, sample SAMEA5815720) | chicken gut metagenome | biome: Chicken; feature: Gastrointestinal Tract; material: Caecum | place: Ireland | collected 2019-01-01 | study: A study of the... | reverse complement strand
AAATTATTCAAAAGGCGGTTGCGAACGTATCGGCGTGCATTTAGACGACGGCACCGCCTCGCAAAATACAAAATCCAACTCGCCTTTTTGACAGCCTCTCAGCGTGTCAGGCTGTATAATTTGTTGCCATTATACCTTTTTTGGCACGCTGAAAGCCCTCCGGCCGGAGGGCTTTTGTGCTGCTTTTTTTCGCTTGATTTTTAACATTTATACACATTTTTGTTGAAAACAGGGCACTGCAGTGGTAAAATGAAGCGTATTCAATTTTTGCTGTAGGAGTGAGTTGATGGAAAAATTTAACGAGATCCTTTCCACAGTCAACGACTGGGTCTGGGGCGTGCCCCTGATCGTTCTGATCCTTTTTGTCGGCATTTATTATACGGTGCGCATGGGCTTTTTGCAGGTGCGTTTTTTGCCGGCGGCACTGCGCTTCATGTTTAAGGATGAAGAGGGCGAGGCCGGCGAGGTCTCCAGCTTCGGCGCACTTTGCACGTCGCTTTCCGCCACGATCGGCACCGGCAACATCGTCGGCGTGGCCACGGCAATCGGCATTCTGGCCGGCGGCCCCGGCGCACTGTTTTGGATGTGGATCGCCGCCTTTTTCGGCATGGCCACAAAGTATACGGAGGGCTTTCTGGCCATTAAGTACAGAAACATTGACAAAGACGGCCATGTGCTCGGCGGCCCGTTTTACTACATAGAAAACGGCATGGGCAAAAAATGGAAGTGGCTCGGCAAGCTGTTTGCGCTTTTCGGCGGCTTGTGCGGCCTGATCGGCATCGGCACGTTTTCACAGGTTAACGGCATTTCCACGGCGCTCAACAATGTGATCGACCCGCAGGCGGCTCACACCGTTACCCTTTTTGGCACGGAGTACACCTGGACGACTGTGATCACCGCCATCGTGCTGACGGTGCTGGTGTTTTTGGTCGTGATCGGCGGCCTGCAGCGCATTTCCAGCGTTTCCACGGTTATTGTGCCGTTTATGGCCATTTTATATGTGGTGTCCATTCTGCTCATCATGGTCACCAATCTTGACAAGCTGCCTGCGGCTATCGTAGAGGTCGTGGAGGGTGCGTTCGGCATCCGCCCGATCGCCGGCGGCGCGTTTGCCTCCATCGCGATCGCTATGCAAAAAGGCATTGCGCGCGGTATCTTTTCGAACGAGTCCGGCCTCGGCTCGGCTCCGATCGCGGCGGCCGCCGCCCGCTCGAAGGACCCGGTGCGCCAGGGTCTTGTTTCCATGACCGGCACGTTTTTTGATACGATCGTGATCTGCACCATGACCGGCTTGGCCATCGTGATGATGGGCTCGTGGAAAAACGGCGAGCTGGAGGGTGCGGAAGTCAGCATCAATGCGTTCCAGAAAGGCATGTACTTCCTGCCCGAACAGATCCCGGCCATTATTCTGACGGTCAGCCTGGTGTTCTTTGCGTTTACCACGATCCTGGGCTGGAACTATTACGGCGAACGCTGCGTAGAGTACCTGTTCGGCAAACGCAAAGCGCCGGTCATCATTTACCGCTGGCTTTACATTTTGGCGGTGTTTATCGGCCCGTATATGACGGTGCAGGCGGTTTGGACGATCGCCGACATTGTAAACGGCCTGATGGCGTTCCCGAACCTGGTGGCCTTGATCGCACTGAGCCCGGTCGTGATCCGCGAGACGAATGCCTATTTGAAAAAATACAAGGCCGACAAGAAAGAAAAGAAACGGCTGAAAGAATAATACTGCATAAAAAAACGGATAATTATGCATGATATTCAGAAAAATGAATAAATATGCAAAATAACTGCTGAAAATATGCGAAAATTCCGTCTGAAATTTATAACAAGTGATAATTTATACATTTTTTGTTGACAAACGGCACGTTTTCATATAAAATGGGTGTATCCAATATGAATACGGAGGTAATTTTATGAAAAAGATCGCAAAAGTGCTTTCTGTTGTGCTTGCCATCGCTATGATCGCCACGCTGTTCGCGGCGTGCTCCGGCAGCAGCAACCAGGTAAAAGTGATTGATGTCAACCTGACCGACGAGGAGTATGCGTTCGGTGTAGACAAAGACCAGCCCGAGCTTCTTGAACAGGTCAACGCATTTATCGCCCAGATCAAAGAGGACGGCACGCTTGACCAGATCCTTGACAAGTTCTTCTCGGGCGGCGAACCGACTGCGGTCGAATCTGCTGAACTCGACACATCCAAAGACCAGCTCGTGGTGGCTACGAACGCGCAGTTTGAACCGTTCGAGTACACCAAAGGCGGCAATACTTATTATGGTATCGACATGGAGATCGCGAAGCTGCTTGCCGATTCTCTTGGCAAAGAGCTCGTTATTCAGAACATGAACTTCGATGCGGTTTGTCTGTCTGTCGGTCAGCATCAGAGCGATATCGCCATGGCCGGCCTGACAGTCACCGAATCGCGCGAGGCTTACGTTACGTTCTCGGATTCTTACTACAGCGCTTCGCAGCGCCTGATCACCATGGCGGACGATACCACGTTTGACAACTGCAAAACGGCAGAGGACGTGGAAGCTATTCTGAATCAGCTGTCCTCTACGGACATCATCGGCTGCCAGAGCGGCACGACCGCCCAGTACTATATCCAGGGTGACCTGGACGATCCCGAGGGCTTTGGTTTTGCCGGCCTGCCGGCTACGGCCAAGGGCTATGATAACGGCTCGCTTGCTGTGCAGGATATGATGAACGGCAATATCAAGTACGTCATCATTGACGCGGCGCCCGCCGCGGCCATTGCGGAAGCGATGAACGCGAACGCGTAACTTTGCGACAAAACAAAAGCCGGTCGTGAACCGGCTTTTTGTTGCATTAATGGAAACGATTTACATAAGTTAGGATTTACGGATTATGGAGAATTTTGGACAAAAAGTAGACCAGTTTGTTGACGTGATGCTCAACCGCGGCGGACTGGAACAGATGGGTGTCGGCCTGCGCAACACAATGGTGATCGCGGTCGTCGGCCTGCTGATCGGCATCCTGATCGGCCTTATTATTGCCACCGTGCGCGTGATGCCGCACAATAACGGTTTTACGAAGGCGTTAAACGGCATCGCCGGCTTTTATGTGGGTCTGTTCCGCGGCACGCCCATGGTGGTGCAGCTTTTGGTGTTTTACTATGTTTTGCTGCCCTTGTTCGGTGTACGCATGGATTCTGTATCTGTGGCGGCGATCGTGTTCGGCCTGAACAGCGGCGCCTATGTGTCCGAGATCATGCGCGCCGGCATCCAGTCGGTCGACCCCGGGCAGATGGAGGGCGGCCGTGCCATCGGCCTCAGCTACGGCACTACCATGGTCAAGATCGTGATCCCGCAGGCCATCAAAAACATCCTGCCCACGCTCGGCAACGAGTTTATTTCGCTGATCAAGGAAACCTCGGTCGTCAGCTTTATCGGCGCGATCGACCTGTATAAGGTGTTCAACCTGATCGGCTCCAACAGCTACGAGTTTATGGTGCCGTATCTGTCTATGGCTGTCATTTATATTGTGATCGTTCTGATCATTACACTGCTGATCAAATTGATGGAAAGGAGCCTGCGCAAGAGTGATAAAAGTATGTGACCTGCACAAGAGCTTCGGTCAGCTCGAAGTGCTGAAGGGCATTGATTATGAGATCGACAAGGGCGAAAAGATCGTCGTCATCGGCCCGTCCGGCTCCGGTAAAAGCACGTTTCTGCGCTGCCTGAATCTGCTGGAAACACCGACCTCCGGCCAGGTTTGGTTCGACGGCCAGTGCATCACCGACAAAAAGACCGACATCAACGAGGTGCGCCGCCATATGGGCATGGTGTTTCAGCACTTCAATCTGTTCAACAACAAAACGGTGCTCGGCAACATCACACTGGCGCCGGTGCACCTGAAAATCATGAGCAAGGAAGAGGCGGCGGAAAATGCGCTGCGCCTGCTCGACCGTGTCGGCCTGCGCGACAAGGCAGACGCTTACCCGTCGCAGCTTTCCGGCGGGCAGAAGCAGCGTATCGCGATCGTGCGTTCGCTTGCCATGAACCCCAAAGTCATGCTGTTTGACGAACCGACCTCGGCGCTTGACCCCGAAATGGTGGGAGAGGTGCTGGACGTTATGAAGGAACTGGCGGACGACGGCATGACCATGGTCGTTGTGACCCATGAAATGGGCTTTGCACGCGAGGTGGCTACCCGCGTCCTGTTTATGGACGAGGGGCGCATCTGCGAAGAAAATGCACCCGGCGAATTTTTCGGCAATCCGCAAAACGCCCGGCTGCAGGAATTTCTTTCAAAAGTCCTTTAAGGTTTAAATTTGCGAAAAGGCGGCAGTTTACCTGCCGCCTTTTCAATTTTGGTTTGCCGGTAATAAGTGGGTATGAAAAAGGCGCCTTTTCAGGCGCCTGAGAGACTGTCGAAAAAGTCGGTTGGACCGCGCGTAGAAAAAATTTTGAAAAATAGACCGCTGTTATTCTCAAGCAGAAAAGCATCTTGCACTCTAAAGAAAATAAAGTACTTTAAAAGCAGAAAAACCGCACGACTGTGCGGTTTTTGCGCTTTTTGTCTTTTGCTCGGGGGCAGTACCATTGTACGGCACCACCTCGCAAAATACAAAATCCAACTCGTCTTTTTGGCAGTCTATCAGCGTGTCAGGCTGTATAATTTGTTGCCATTATACCTTTTTCGACACGCTGAAAGGCGCCTTTTCAGGCGCCTGAATCGTTATTTGCTCAGGAAAGCATTTTGTAGTCGACCTTGCCGATCTTGGTGCGCGGCAGCTCGTCGATAAACACGATCTCGCGCGGTACGCTCCATTTGGAAAGGTTCTGTTCGCCGAATTCCCTGATTTTTTCGACCAGCTCAGCTTCGTCATCGCTGCGGAATTTCTTGCCTTTCACAACAAACAGCTTCAGCATGGTTTTGCCGCCGTCTTCCTTGCCGATCACGCAGCAGTCCTGGATCTCGGGCATCACGCGGAAGCTTTCTTCAATAAAGCTGGGATAAACCAGGTAGCCGCTGATCTTGTATACGCGCTTTAAACGCTGGCGGTAGTAAATGTCGCCCTTTTCGTCAATAAAGCACATGTCGCCGGTGTGCAGCCAAACTTTGCCGTCCGGGTGCTTCACAAGGACTTTGTTCGTCTCTTCCTCGTCGTGGTAATAACCCTGCATCAGCGTGGGGCCATATACGCAAAGCTCGCCGTCCTGGCCCTTCACCTCTTCGGTCGTGCCGGGTTTTACAGTCATCACTTCAATGCGGTAGCACGGAATGCCGATGCAGCCCTGCGGCGCTTCGCGCATCGGGTCGGTAAAGGTACATACCGTTACGCACTCGGTCAGGCCGTAGCCGGTCACGAAATGGACTTTAGCGCCGTTGGCCTTGAGCAGGCGGTCCATCTTTTCGGTCAGGGAGTAGGGCACCACGTCGCCGCCGGAGCCGATCAGCTTCATCGTGCTCATGTCAATGCCGTTCAGGTAGCCGGCTTTGTAAACCTTTTCAAAGAAATCCGGCACGCCGAATACATAATTGATATGGTACTTTTTAATGGCGTCAGAGCACATTTTGGCGTCGAACTGCGGGAACAGCGCCTGTGCGATGCCGGCCAGCATGGAAACGTGCATGCAAAGCGCAAAACCAAAGCCGTGGAACACGGGCAGCGCCGTCAGCATGCAGTCGTTGTCCAGGTCAAAGTCGTCGTCGATCACGTCGAACAGCTCGTAGGACAGCGAGTTGATGGCGTCGTTGTGCAGCATAACGCCCTTGGGGTTGCCGGTCGTGCCGCCGGTCATCATAATGGCTGCTGTGTCAAACGGCTGACCCACGCTCTCGGGCACGCCGTTGTCGGCTATGTACTGGCGGCCCAGCTTTAAAAAGTCGGCCCAGTCATATTTTGTGGTCACGTTTGCCGGGGCGGTTTTGCCTTTGATTTTTTGCTTGTAACCAAATTTATAGATGAGGCCCATCGGCGTTTTCGGGAAATAGTAGGCCGTGGGGCACTTGACCAGTGTGATGTCCATGCCGTCAAACGCTTTTTCCGAAACGTCAAAGCAAAATGCAAATTTTGCCCCGACCAGGTTCACGGCGTATTCCGCTTCGCTCTTGGAGGAAAGCGGGTGCAGCATGGAGGCCACGGCGCCGATCTTGTTTACAGCGTAGATCGCGGCCATGCACTGCGGCATGTTCGGGGTGCAAATGGTGACACGGTCGCCTTTCTGCACGCCGCAGGCTTTCAGCGCGGCGGCGCATGTGTCGATCATGTCTGAAACTTCGTTCCAGGTCAGGGTGGAGCCGTAGTAATAAAAACAGGGCGCGTCCTGGCGCTTGTCGGCAGACTCTTTAAATCCATCGTACATGGATCTTGCGGTGTTGTATGCCATAAATTCCTTCTCCTTTAAGCGCATGCACAAAATGCGCAAAATTAAATGTGCAACTATTATAACAGTATGTTGAATAGATTTCTACAGTTTCGCGCATAAACATTTTATAAACTTTAATTAACATATTCTTAAGTCTGTGTGTTTTTAGACACTTTCCTATTATTTGACATATTAACAGCAAAAATCCCGGCGCAAACCAGCACCAGCGCGGCCAGATTCTGCAGGCGCAGCGCCTGGTCGGTCTCACCAAGCGCCAGGGCCGACAGCAGCACGCCGAACACCGGGTTCATAAATCCGATCACCGTCACGGTGGAAACGTTGTTGTATTTCAGCAGCAGCCCCCAAACGGTGTAGGCGGCTGCAGAGACGAACGCCAGGTAAACCAGCATCCAAACGCCTTTCGGCTGCCAAACGGTGATCGTGCCGCCGCCGGCCGCACCGGCTGCCGCCATCACCAGACCGCCCAGAAAGAATTGCCAGCCCGACAGGGTGACCGGGTCGTCTTCTTTAGAAAAAGATTTAATGAGCACGCTGGAAAAAGCGTAGGCCAGCGCCGACAGCAGCATCAGGGCGTCGCCGGCCAGGGTAAAACCGCCGCCAAGACCGCCGGAGGAAAGGTTTACCAGCACCACGCCGGCAAAGCCCAGCAGGCAGCCCAAAATGTTTTTGAATTGCAGTTTTTCCTGGCGGAACGCCAGGGCAGACAGCAAAATGGCGAAAAACACGTTAGAGGCCACAAGCACAGAGGCTTTTACGCCGCTGGTGTGCGCCAGGCCAATGTAGAAAAACACATACTGCGCCACGGTCTGCACCAGCGCCAAAATGCCGCAGCGCCGCCAGGTGCGCTTTGTATGCGGCAGCAAAAAGCGCCGCGCACGCACCGAGCCGGCCGCGACCACGCCGGCGCCGGCCAGTGCAAAACGCAGCCCGGCGAATAAAATCTGCGAAAAGGTGTCGTCCGCGCCGATCGCGAACCATTCGTACCCCAGCTTGATGCACGGAAATGCGCTGCCCCACAGCAGGCAGCACAGCACGGCCAGCGTTACCACCACGCCGCGCCTGCGTAGAAAATTTTCCTCTTTCAAAAGCTCACCACTCTCCTGGGTATTAATGTATAAAATTAAGTATAAAAAAGAGCAGCCTGACCGGCTGCTCCGTTGCTTTAAATTTGGCCGTTTAACGGTCGCGGCGTCTTCTGGGGCCGCCGTTTCCGCGCGGTCTTCTGGGGCGTGCCGCCTCTTCCTCTTCCAGGTCGTTTTCGGGCTTCATGCCTTCCAGTTCGATCAGTGCGTCGCGTCTGGAAAGATTGATGCGGCCCTGGTCGTCGATCTCAATGACCTTGACGATAACGGAATCGCCGACGTTCACCACGTCCTCCACCTTATCGGTGTGCTTTACATCCAGGCGGGAGATGTGCACCAGACCCTCTTTGCCCGGGGCGATCTCTACGAATGCGCCAAAGTTCATCAGGCGGGTGACTACGCCGTTGTAGAACGTGCCGACTTCGGGGTCGTTGGCAATGGTCTCGATCAGGGAGATGGCGCGCTTGGCGTTCTCTACGTCCAGACCGCTGACAAATACGCGGCCGTCCTCTTCAATGTCTACCTTACAGTCGCAGTTGGCCTGGATCTCCTGAATGACCTTGCCGCCCTTGCCGATCACGTCGCCGATCTTGTCGGGGCTGATCTGGGTGGTCAGCATCTTCGGCGCGTAAGGGGACAGCTCTTTTCTGGGCTCGCTGATCACGGGCAGCATGATCTCGTCCAGAATGTAGTTGCGGGCCTTGTGCGTTTTGGCCAGCGCCTCTTTGATGATGGCGCCGGTCAGGCCGTGTACTTTCAGGTCCATCTGAATGGCGGTGATACCCTTTTTGGTACCGGCCACCTTAAAGTCCATGTCGCCGTAGAAGTCCTCAAGACCCTGAATGTCGACCATTGTCATAAAGTCGCCGTAAACGCCGTCGTCACCGGTGATCAGACCGCAGCTGATACCGGCTACCGGGGCTTTGATCGGCACGCCGGCCGCCATCAGCGACAGCGTGGAACCGCACACGGAGCCCTGCGAGGTGGAACCGTTGGAGGAAAGCACTTCGCTCACAACGCGGATGGTGTAGGGGAATTCGTCTACGCTCGGGATCACGGGCAGCAGGGCTTTTTCCGCCAGTGCGCCGTGGCCGATCTCGCGGCGGCCCGGACCTCTGGAGGGGCGGGTCTCGCCAACGGAGTAGCTCGGGAAGTTGTAGTGGTGGATGTAGCGCTTTTCTTTCTGCTCATCCAGGCCGTCCAGCTGCTGCGCGTCGCCGGCGGTGCCCAGTGTGGTCACGGAAAGCACCTGGGTCTGACCGCGGGTGAACATGCCCGAACCGTGGGCGCGCTCCAGCAGGTCGATCTCGGCGTTTAAGGGGCGGATTTCGTCGATGCCGCGGCCGTCCACGCGCTTGTGCTCGTCTTTCAGCCAGCTTCTGACCACATGCTTCTGCACCAGGTACAGAATGTCGTCGATTTTCTCTTCACAGCCCTCAAAACGCTCGTCGAACTTCTCGTGCACGGCGGCGTAGATGGGCAGCAGCGCTTCGTCGCGCACCAGCTTGTCGTCGGTGTCCAGCGCTTTTTTCACATCTTCAATGCAGAAATCTTCGATTTCGGACATGATCTCGGGGTCGGGGTTGCTGGATTCAAACGTGAATTTCGGCTTGCCGACTTCGGAAACGATGCCATTGATAAACTGCACGATCTTTTTGTTTTCTTCATGGCCGGCCATGATGCAGTTATACATCGTGTCGTCGTCCACCTCGTTGGCGCCGGCTTCGATCATCGCGACCAGGTCGGCCGTGGAGGCCACGGTCAGGTTCAGGTCGCTCTTGGCACGCTGCTCCAGGTTGGGGTTGATGACGATCTCGCCGTCGATCAGGCCAACGTTTACGCCGCTGATCGGGCCGTCCCACGGAATGTCAGAAATGGCGATGGCGGCCGAAACGCCGATCATGGCGGTGATCTCGGGGCTGCAGTCGGGGTCCACGCTCATTACGGTGGCCACGACCGAGCAGTCGTTGCGCATGTCTTTGGGGAACAGCGGGCGGATCGGGCGGTCAATGCAGCGCGAGGTCAGAATGGCCTTTTCAGAGGGGCGGCCCTCACGGCGCTGGAACGAACCCGGGATCTTGCCCACGGAATACATTTTCTCTTCGTAGTCAACAGACAGCGGGAAAAAGTCAATGCCGTCTCTCGGCTTGGCCGATGCGGTCACGGTGCAAAGCACGGCGGTGCCGCCGTAGCGCGCCATGACGGAGGCGTTGGCCAGGCCGGCCATTTTGCCGGTTTCAAGCGACAGGGTTCTGCCGGCAAGCTGTGTTTCCCATTTTTTGTAGTTCTTGAAAAACATGTTTTAAACCTCTTTCTTTTTAAAATTTTATTTCCATTTTTAAAGGAGAGGTTTAGCCGTAAATTCAGCGTCCGAGCGGCTCAGGCGCTCAATTTACCGCTAAGTCGATCTCCCTTAAAAAGTGAAAAACCATGTGAAAAGGCAGGCGGGGACTGCCCCGCCTGCCTCCCGCTTACTTTCTTAAACCAAGACGTGAAACGATGCTTCTGTAACGTTCGATGTCGGTTTTCTGCAGATAGGACAGAAGGTTTCTTCTGTGACCGACCATTTTCAGAAGACCTCTTCTGGAGTGGTGGTCCTTCTTGTGCACCTTCAGGTGCTCGGTCAGTTCGTTGATCCTTCTGGTCAGCACGGCGATCTGTACTTCGGCAGAGCCGGTGTCGCCTTCGTGCACGGCATACTCTTTGATGATTGCCTGCTTTTCAGCCTGTGTCATGTTCTTTCACCTCATTTAAAATTTCGCCGGTCGGCGGAAAACACAGAAAGGGGTAGGTGACTGCGCCTTTGGCGCCTGCGCCCCGGTCCGAGTGATCCGTACCACAGCGACTGCATTATACCACAGCCGTTTGAGATTGTAAAGAAAATTTTTTAATTTATTATATTATTTTACAGTAATAGCTTAAAATGCACGCTTTTATTTAAGCGGCTGCGCGCCGCCCAGACGCTCGGGCTTTTGCAGCATGCTGTCCTGCGGGCCGATGGTGCGGACGACCCGGCACGGCACGCCGGCGGCAAAGCGCATTGGCGGAATGTCGCGCGTTACCACGCTGCCTGCGCCGATCACGCAGCCGTCGCCAATGGTCACGCCGGGGCAAACGGTCACGCCGGCGCCGAACCAGCAGCCGCTGCCGATGTGCACGGGTTTGGCAAAGCACAGGTGGCGCGCCTCGCCGGCTTCGGTCAGCATCGCTTTGCGTTCGCTTGGCAGCAGCGGGTGCACGGGCGTTACAATGGTCACATTCGGGCCGAAATCGCAGTCGTCGCCGATCGTAACTTCGGCGTCGTCCTGCACGGTAAAAGCATAGTTGGCAAAAACGCGGCTGCCGATCTTTGTGTGTATGCCGTAGTGAAAAAAGATGGGTCCCTGCATCACCACGCCGTCGCCCATCGCACCGAGCAGCTCTTTTAAAATGGCGTTACTGCAACAACGAAGTACCTGGAGTTGTTTTTTGAAAACCTGCTTTTTGGAAAAAACAATGTGTTGAAAAACAGGTATTTGCATATTGATTTTCAAAGTGACATTCAAAGTGACAAAAAATCGATATCTGACCGCAGCGATGTCACTTTGGACGAGTTCGCAATTTTAAAAGCCGTTTATGATGATCCGTCGATCACGCAAAAAGATTTGGCGGCACAAATTGGCGTGAGCGACAGAACGGTCAAGCGCAAGATGAAAGCATTGCAGGAAAAAGGTGCACTCGAACGTGTCAACGGCAAACGAAACGGGCGCTGGCGTGTTTTGATCGATATGCAGCTTTAAAGCGCAAAGGCTGTTACTATATATAAAATAAATAAAACAATTTGCCCAACTTTTTCTTGACTTGCTTTACACGGTGTGCTAATATAATTACGCCGCTTATTACGGGCAGTCAAGTGAGCACCCGCTCCGCCCCTAAATAGCGAGTCTGGAAAAAGGAAGGTATTTGCTTATGTACGCAGTTATCGCAACAGGCGGAAAGCAGTACAAGGTCTCTGAGGGCGACGTGCTTTACATCGAAAAGCTGAACGTGGAACCCGAGGCCGAGGTCGTGTTCGACAGCGTGCTGGCAGTCGGTACGGACGACGGCATCAAAGTCGGCGCAGACTGTGCCAAGGCTACGGTCTCTGCCAAAGCTGTAAAGAACGGCAAAGGCAAAAAGATCACTGTTTTCACGTACAAGCCGAAAAAAGACGAAAAGCGCAAGCTTGGCCACCGCCAGCCGTACACCAAGGTCGAGATCACCAAAATCAACGCTTAAGTCTTTATGATCAGCATTCAGTTTTTAAAAAAGAAGGGCAGCTTCACCGGGTTTGAGGCAAAGGGCCACGCCCTTTCGGCGCCTTACGGCAGCGACATTGTCTGTGCCGCCGTTTCCAGCGCCTGTATCATGGCCGCCAACACCATTACCGAGGTGATCGGCGCCGGGGCTACGGCCAAGTCGGCCGAGGGCAGAATGGTGGTTCTGCTGCGCGGGCAAAACAGCGCGGCGTCCGATATACTCGCAGGGCTTTCCCTTCATCTTACACAGCTTAGTGAACAATATCCCGAAAATGTGGAAGTAACGGTTACGGAGGTGTAACAATGCTCAAGTTAGATATTCAGCTTTTTGCACATAAAAAAGGTATGGGTTCTACCAAGAACGGCCGTGACAGTGAGTCCAAAAGACTCGGCGCCAAAAAGGCAGACGGTCAGTTCGTGCTTGCCGGCAACATCCTTTACCGTCAGCGCGGCACGCACATCCATCCCGGCAACAACGTCGGCAAGGGTTCTGACGACACGCTCTTCGCACTGATCGACGGCACCGTCAAGTTCGAAAGAATGGGCAAAGACAGAAAGAAAGTTTCTGTTTACCCGGTAGAGCAGTAATGTGCACAACGCCCGGCTTCGGCCGGGCTTTTTCTTTTGTTGCAATCCCGGCATTTTTCTGGTAAGATGAATGCGAATGGAGAGATTTTATGTTTGTAGATATTGCCAAAATCAAAATTTCGGGCGGCAAGGGCGGCGACGGCGCCGTGGCTTTCCACCGTGAAAAATATGTGGCCTCCGGCGGGCCGGACGGCGGCGACGGCGGCAAAGGCGGCGACATCGTCTTTGTGGTCGACGACAATCTGGCCACCCTGGCGGATTTTCGCTACAAGCGCAAATACAGCGCGCCGAATGGCGAAAACGGCCGCGGTTCGCGCCAAAACGGCAAAAAGGGCGCTGACCTGGAGATCCGCGTGCCGCGCGGCACGATCATCAAGGAATCGACGACCGGCGCTGTAATGGCCGACATGAGCAAAACCGAGCGCTTTGTGGCCGCCAAAGGCGGCCGCGGCGGCTGGGGCAACTCGCATTTTGCCACCGCTACGCGCCAGGCACCGCGTTTTGCCAAGCCCGGCGCGCCCGGCGAGTCGTGGGAAATCGACCTGGAGCTGCAGCTTTTGGCCGATGTCGGCATCGTCGGCTTTCCGAGTGTCGGCAAAAGCAGCCTGATCTCGGTCGTCAGCGCGGCGCGGCCGAAAATCGCCGACTACCACTTTACAACGCTGATCCCGAACCTGGGCGTCGTGTACATGGGCGAGGGCAATTCGTTCGTAATGGCCGACATTCCCGGCCTGATCGAGGGCGCCGGCGAGGGCGTTGGCCTTGGCCATGAGTTTTTGAAGCATGTGGCGCGCTGCCGGCTGCTGCTGCACATGGTGGATGTGTCGGGCAGCGAGGGGCGCGACCCGATCGAGGATTTTAACATTATCAATGCGGAACTGAAAAAATACGACGAAAAGCTTTCCGAACGCCCGATGATCGTGGTCGGCAACAAGATCGACATGGCCGAACCGGAAGATATCGAAAAATTTGAAAAGTATGTGCGCGCCCTCGGCTACGATTTTTACACGATCTGCGCCCCGATCCATGAGGGCACCAGGGAACTGATGCAGGTCGTTTGGAACAAGCTGCAGACGCTGCCACCGCTGACGGAGTATGCGCCCGAACCGATCGACCCGGCCGCTTTCGTGCGCGACGACGCGCCGTTTCATATTCAAAAGCTGGATTCCGGCTATTATCTGGTGGAGGCCGACTGGTTCCCAAAGGTGCTGCGCGGCGTAGATGTGCAGGATTACGAAAGCCTGCAGTACATGCAGCGCGTGCTCGAAAAGAGCGGCGTGTTTGACGCTTTGCGCCGGGCCGGCTGTCAGGAGGGCGACACCGTGTCGCTTTATGACATTGAATTTGAATTTGTGGAGTGACGCTTTTGAGATTGTTTGACGAGCCGGTCTCGCCGCGCCAGCTCAGCCCGCTTACACTGGCTTTTGTGGGCGATGCCGTTTATGAGCTTTTGGTGCGCGAGTTCCTGGCGTGCGAGGCCAACCGCCCGGTGCACGAGCTGAACCGCCGCAGCACCGAGGTGGTGCGCGCCGGGGCACAGGCGCAGGCGCTGAAAAAAATCGCCTCGCTGCTGAGCGAAGAGGAGCAGGCCGTGGTGCGCCGCGGGCGCAATGCCCACCCGAATCACTCGGCCAAAAATGCCAGCGTAACGGATTATCGTTTGGCCACCGGGCTGGAAGCGCTGTTCGGCTACCTGTATCTTTCAGACCGCACGGAGCGTATCCGCGAACTTTTTGACCAAATAAACGGACCAACTGCCGCCGCGCCTTGACAGGGTGCGGCGTTTTTGCTAACCTGAAACTGTCCGCCGAAAAACAGAGGACCGCCCAACGGGCGGTCTTTTTCTGTCTTTCGGGGTCTGCGGCGCGCGGCCGCCGCTGGCTGCAGGCTCCGGCCGCCTGCAGCTGAAAACGCCTGTCACCAGGCAGAGGAGGAACAAGGGAATGTATATAAAAAGGAAAAATGCCGCGGTGCGCGGCAGCGGCGGGCAGGTGAGACGATGGATGCATGGAGTGTTGTGACCGTACTGATCTCGATCGTTGGGCTGATCGGCACGGTGGCCGTGCCGCTGACGAAAAACACGCGCGCCATGACGCGGCTGAATGAACAGCTGAACCACCTGATGTATAGAATAGAAAGGGAGGAAAGGGACCTGCAGGCTTTTAAGCAGAAGTCTGCCCTGCGCCATGAAAAGATTTTTGCGCAGCTGGAACAGTGCGAGTCGCAGCTGCAGGCGCACGAGGGCAGGCTCAAAGCACTTGAAGAAAAGGAGAAACGCAAGTGAAACCAAAAATTTCGGCCGGCACGGTCGCCAGAACGCTCGTGCTGGTGCTCACGCTGGTCAACATGGTGCTGACGGCGCTCGGCAACTGTCTCTTATACACATCTCCGAGCCCACGAGACACTGAGCGATGTCGTA
>ERZ1090878.922-NODE-927-length-14833-cov-144.206117_pt1 | contig 14833 bp, 13 predicted proteins | sample MGYA00478473_ERZ1090878 | MGnify/ENA primary metagenome ERZ1090878 (study PRJEB33644, sample SAMEA5815720) | chicken gut metagenome | biome: Chicken; feature: Gastrointestinal Tract; material: Caecum | place: Ireland | collected 2019-01-01 | study: A study of... | reverse complement strand
AACCGTACACGGCAAAATACAAATACCCCCCCCCCCCATAACGTTTTCGACCGTGTCGCGGCGCGCGCGTTTCAGTTCGCTGATTTCGATTTCGAGTTCCTGGATGCGGCGGGCCTGCTGTGCGATGATGAGGTTGCGCGTGTCCGTGTCAGGCACGCTCGGCTGCCGCGATTCGGACGGGTCGATGGACACGGTGTCGGCGGTGTCGTCGACGTACCGGTAGCGATGGTCCGGATGGGCGGACACGGAATTGAGACGACGTCGCTGCGAGGGGTTCCAGCGGCTGCCGGTCGCGACGATGAAGGGCGAGGGGACCGTGGGCGGGGCACCGTCGTCGCCCAGGGTGGCCTTCCAGCGGGCGATGCTGCGCTCGATGCGCTTGTAGCCGATCAGCGCGGAGTCGAGGCCCGCGCTGCGGAAGATCTCGGCGGGCGATTCGCCGTTGCGATACCGACGGATGCAGTCGCGCTTGAAGGCGTCATTGTAGACGATGCGACCGCTGCGCACACGATCCACGGCCGGCAGGGATTCCAGATACTCGACCTCGCGGATGCTGAAGACGCCGCCTCCCAGCGAGCCTTTATGCTGAGCCAAGTTCGCACCTCGTTCCCGTGGTTCCCTGATATGACCTGATTTTTGTTCCGCGTTTCCCCTAACTCGATGGGAGATGATGGAATCATGGGCAAGGGCGTGCGTTATACACCGGAGTTCCGGGAGAAGGCCGTCGGGCTGCTGGCGGAGTCACGGGACTCGCATTCATCCGAGACACGAGCCCTGGCACAGGTCGCCGGGAACCTGGGCGTGGCTCCCGAGACACTGTGCCGCTGGCGCAACCAGGCCGACGGTGCCGCGGCCGCGCAGTCCGCGCAGGACGCGCAGGCCACGCTGGAGGAGCTCAGGCGCCTGCGCAAGGAGGTCGCCGAACCGCGCAGGGCGAACGACATCCTGACGACGGCATCGGCTTTTTTCGCGGCAAGGCTCGACCCGACACGGCCCTGATGGCCGCGTGCATCGACGAGTGTCGGGATCGTTTCGGGGTCGGGTCGATCCGCCGGGTCCCGTCCGCGGCCCTGGACTGCGGGTTCATCACGCCACGCGGCTACCGACGGTTCGGGAAACGACCTGTAGGCCGCACGACCGCGCGTCACGAGGCTCCGGCTCGCGACATCATGCAGATCCGCTCGGGCTCCTTCATGGCCGTGTACGGGTGCAGGAAGATGCGCGCCCGGCTGCCGGCGCAGGGATGGACCGGGATCGGCCGCGGCCGGGTCGCCCGGATCATGCGCGAACCGGGCATCAGGGGCGTGCGCCGCGGACGCGCGCCCGTGACTACGCGTCCCGCCAAGGGCACGGGCGGCAGGCCCGACCTCGTGGAGCGCGGGTTCCGGGCGTGCGCGCCGAACCGGCTGCACGTGGCCGACATCACCTACGCGCGCGTGGCCGACGGCCGGTTCGCGTATACGGCGTTCGTCACCGACGTGTACGCGCGCCGCATCGTCGGATGGGCGTGCGCCACGGGCATGGGCACGCGGGAACCGCCCCTGCAGGCGTTGGGGCAGGCGATCTCCCGGGCGTCGAGGCACGGCGGCACGCAGGGACTCGTGCGCCACGGCGATCACGGTGCGCGGTACATCGGCACGGTGTGCACCACGCGCGTTCCGGAGTACGGGATGCTCCCGTCCACCGGCACGGTCGGCGACTCGTACGACAACGCCATGGCCGAGAGCGTCAACGGCGCGTACCAGACCGGGCTCGTCTGGCGCAGCAAGCCGTTCCGTACTCTGGGCGAGCTGGAACTGGCCACGTTCCAGTGGGTCTCGTGGTGGAACACGAAGCGACTGCACGCTTCCCTGGATTACAAGACACCACAGCAGGTCGAGAACGAGTACTATGAACACCAGACGGCACAAGCCGCCTCACTGTAAGGACGGAACAAAACCAGGCCAGTTCAGACTCTGATGCAACACGACTGTGACACAAGTTCAGGAATGGCTATAATCCGCCGTTCTGAGACTTAGATCACGGTCACAAAGTGTCAGAGTCCGTACAGACCGGGCGTGTCCCGACCGCGCCACACGAGAGCTCAGCGGAACAGCGACCCACCATCCACCACACGATCGGCGGTATCCGCCGCCATCGCGTCCCAGGAGAACAACGGCAGCAGCTCCTGCGGCGTCATCGGCCGCGGCTCGCCCAACAATCGCAGCAGCCACGCGCAGTAGCCGACCACGGCACGCGGGTCGTCGCCACGCTCGCGCATCGCCCCCAAATCCAGCGAGTTCAGCCGCTTCGCCATCCGTCGGCCATCGGCCGCATCGATCAACGGCAGGTGCGCGAACTCCGGCGTATCGGTCGCCCCCAAGCATCGCCGCACATACAACTGAATCGCCGTGGACCGCAGCAGGTCGCGCCCGCGCACAATCTGCGTGACGCCCATCGCCATGTCATCCACGCTCACCGCCAGCTGGTAGGCGAACAACCCGTCGGAACGACGCACCACCACGTCGCCCAACTGCCGCGGCAGATCGAAACGTTGCGGCCCGAACACGCGATCGTCGAAACATACCACGCGCGGCAGTCCCTCGGTCGGCGCATCGCACGCAGCGCGGTCCACACGAGATATGTCAGAGTCCGCGTGTTCCGGCATGACGGATGTGTCAGGGCCCGGGGCCGCACAGGAGGCAGGGGCCGGGTCCGCATATGCATCCGGCACGGCCAGACGCCAGGAATGCCGATCACCTCGGGCCACGCGCGACTCCCGCTCCGCCGCAGGCAGCCTGCGGCATGTGCCCGGGTAGATCAGGAACCCGTCGCCCTCATTCGGCGCAGACGCGGCGCGGATGTCCGCACGGGAGCAGAAGCATGGGTACACCAACCCCCGTTCCCGCAGCCGCCGCAGCGCCTCCTCGTACGCATCCAACCGCTGCGACTGGTAGACCGCGTCGCCATCCCAATCCAGGCCGAGCCACGTCAAATCGTCCATAATCCAACGGTCCGCATCCTTGACCACGCGCGGGGCGTCGATGTCCTCGATGCGCAGCAGCACACGCCCTCCCGCGGCACGCGCGCCCAGCCAGGCGGCGAGCGCCGCATACGCGTTGCCCAGGTGCATGCGACCCGTCGGCGAGGGGGCCAGGCGGCCGGTTACGGGGGCGGCGCTCACTCGCTCACCCACAATTCCTCGTCCAACGGCCATTCGTTGGGCACGCAGCCGAGCAGGTCCATCGACTGCTGCTGCATGAGCGGGGCGGGTTGGTTGACGGCGGGGCAGGTCAGTTCGTTGTCGAGGTGCCCCAGGCGATGGCCGACCTCGTGGTTGATGACCATCGTACGGTAGCGTTCCACGGTGCCGCCGGCGTTGAGCCAGCCCTCGGTGGCGTTGTTCCAGCGGTCGATGTTGATGATGACGTCATTGCCGACGCGGCAGCTGTACTCGTCGCTGCATTCGGTGGAGAACGAGGTCATCTGGTCGGCGGCGGCCAGGGTGAGGGTCATGCTGCAGGCGTTGGGGTCGGTGTTGGGATCGGCGCCTTCGTTTTCATGGAAGACGGCACCGGCGCGAGGCCAGCCACGGGGGTCGTTGAGGGTGGAGAAGACCATGTTGGCGAACTCGGTCAGGTCGCCGACCTCACCCCTGGAGGCGACGCAATACGTGTACGTGATGACCCCGTTGCCGCTTTCGGATGCGGTTTGCTCGGCTTTGGCGAGGATGTCGGCGCGTTCGTCGGCGGTCAGCGGCTCGGGGGTGGACTGCTGGCCGGAGGAGTCTGTGTTGTCCTTGTTGTCTGTGTTGTCCTTGCCGGAACCGGAACCGGAAGAACCGTGGTCGCCCGCGTCACCGGCGGCCTGCGACTGCGTTGAAGAGCCGGCATCGTTGGCGCCTGCGCCGCCGTTGCCGACCAGGGCGCGTACGCCGAAGACGATGCCGAGCACGATGGCGAGGACGACCAGCGCGGCCGAACCGAAGACCACGATGCGGCGGACCAGGTAGACGTGCGCCTTGCCGGAGGATGATTCGGCGGCGTTGTTGGCAGCAGACGACTTGGCATTACCGTCGGACGCCACACCATCGGACGTGGCTGCGGGGTCCTCGGACGTGGCCGACGGGCGCAGGTCCCTGATCACTTGAGATCCCAGCGAGACGATGCGTCGAGCAGCACGAGCGATGGCGCCGGCCGCGCGGATCGCGGCGGAGCGGATGGCCCCAGCCGCACGGACTGCAATCGGCCCCAGCTGGGCTACTCCCCGTCGCAGGACACGGCCGATGAAGGTGGTCGTACGGACCACGAAGGAACGGACGGCGGGCCATGCCTGATGAGTCAACACGTGCAGGGCATTGACAAACCAATCGCGGATAGCTGAGATGGTGGTGTTGGCGTTGGAGCCGGGATTGCTGTCGCCGGTCTGGGGCCGGCTACCGGGCTTGCCGTTGGACTTGTTGCCTCCGTTTGTGAGCTTGTCAGCGTTCACGCCATACACCTCCTCGGAAATTATATTGCCTGGCGGGGATGCCGCGCCGGATGTGCATTGCACGTTGGACACGGCAGCCCCGCCAGGCCACCATAACAGGAATCGGTTCGATCAGGCGAACAGCATGCAGAACAGCCACGCGCCGACGATCGCGCCCAGGATCGGGGCGACCACCGGAATCCAGGCCTCGCCCCAACGCGAGGAGCCCTTGTGCGGGATCGGCAACAGCTGGTGCAGCAGTCGCGGCATCAGGTCGCGAGCGGGGTTCAGGCCGGGGCCGGTCGGGCCACCCATCGAGGTCACCAGACCCCACACGATGAAGCCGACCACAATCGACGCGGCGGCCGGATTCGCAGCACCCCACGGCAGGCTCAGGCAGCACAGCGCGCCGAGCACGAGCATCAGCGTGCCGAAGAACTCGTTGACGAAATAGTTGACCTTCGAGTTATAGGCGTCGGTGGTGCTGAAGGTGCCGAAGATGGCGTCCGCCTCCTCGGTGTCGCGATAGTGCGGGTAGTAGGTCACGAACACGATCAGCTGGCCCACAAGCGCACCGAGCAGCTGGGCGATGATATACGGGAGCACTTCGTCCCAGGGGAACATGCCGTTGATGGCCTGGGCCAGCGTCATGGCCGGGTTGATGTGCGCGCCGGAGACGCCGCCGAACATGAGCACGGGGAACATGACGCCGAAGCCATAGCCCATGGCGATGGTCAGCCAGCCGGCATGATGGCCCTTGGTGTTTTTCAGTTCCACGTTCGCCACGGCGCCGTTGCCGAACACCATGAGGACGGCCGTGCCGATGAATTCGGCTGCCAATTTGGTAAAGAGCGAGTATTCCATGCGGATCCCTTGTCTTCTCTCGATACTCTCGTATTACAGGCGACGAGACTTCGTTCGGCGCCTAAAGAACATCGATTACCTTACCTCGCCCGCTGTACGAGGCACAACCTGGCCGTCAGGCGGCATCCGTCTCGATGGAAGACGGGTCAACCCGCTGGTACACATCAACGGTATCCCAGTGATCCTTGACGAAGGGGTTATGCGCCGGCTGCGCAGTATGACGCCGCTCGATGGGAGTCCGATCCCAGGTGTCCACATACGTGTACTCGATGCGGCCGGGGGCAAGTTGCTCGATGAATCGGTCCCGATAGTAATCGCGCTCGGACAGCAGCGTATCGACCAGATAGCCAGGCTCACCAGAAAAGTTACGCAGACCGCGATAGTACAGCAGCTTCTGCGAGTCGCGAACCACAACCGGCACCGTATCGATACGCAGCAGTTCCTTGAACATGATCATCCTGCCGACGCGACCGTTGCCGTCCGACAACGGGTGCGTGGATTCGAACATCCAGTGGGCCTTCGCGATCGCATAGGGGTCATCCGTAAGATTCCGGTATAGCTCGTAGACCACATTCATGGCGGCCGGCACGTCAGCGGGGAGAACGGTATGGATCTGTTCGATCTCACTGATCACATTCGGCAGAATCTTGTATCCGCCGATATTCCTGTCCGGATTCGATTCCTGGCTGGTGCCACGTTTCAGGATCGACTGCATCGTGCAGACCATGGTCTTATCAACCGGATCGTCGACATGATCAAGCATCCAGTCAAACATGCGGAAGTGATTGCCCATCTCGATGACGTCATCGGCGCGGATGATGTCATCCGGCCCATCCGCCAGCACCGAACCGGTAGTGAACAGCTGGGCCGTCTGCTCCGGGGTCAGCGTGGAGCCCTCCATGTGGTTCGAATTGTACCCCATGGCGATCTGCGTGTTGTAGTACAACCCATGAGACACCCGTTCGCTGCGCTCCCGCACCAGCCAATCCACAAGTCTGCTCATAGACGCTCCAATCCATCGCCCGCACGTTGCTCATACTCATGTTGGACGAGAGCCCAGGGCTCGTATGGTACATGAATACGAAAAGGTCCCGACCGCGAACGGTCGGGACCTTGCGGGTGCCCCCTCAGGGATTCGAACCCTGGACACGCTGATTAAGAGTCAGCTGCTCTAACCAACTGAGCTAAAGGGGCTTGCTCAGCGGCTCATCTGTTTTCTTGAGCCGAGTGATTACTATACTCAGAATTCGCCGACCCGCAAGCTTCGGCGTGTCGCGCCTGTTTCCAGCCCGGAGAAAACAGCAAAACCCCGCCGCACACCGCCCGAGGGCGGCGAACAGCGGGGTCGAATGCTTAAGCTCAGACTCGTTTCAGCCTGGTGACCGGGTCTTACTCAGCCACAACCTTCACGGTGAAGGACGCGGTGATCTCCGGGTGCAGAGCCACGGTGGCGGGGAACTCGCCGGTGGTCTTGATGACCTCGACCTCGATGGCCTTCGGATCGACGGCGGCCTTGTCGGCCAGAGCCTTGGCGATCGCGTCGGCGGAGATGCCACCGAACAGCTTGCCGGACTCGGACACCTTGGCGGCGATCTCGACGGTCGTGCCCTCGATGGCGGCCTTGGCGGCGACGGCATCCTCACGGGTGGCGACGGCCTTGGCCAGACGGGCGCGGCGCATGGCCTCGATCTGGGCGGCGGCACCCTTGGTCCACGCGAAGGCCATGCCCTGCGGGATCAGGTAGTTGCGCGCATAGCCGGCCTTGACGGTGACCACGTCACCGGACTGGCCGAGGTTGGAGACGGTCTGGGTGAGAATAACCTTGGTTTCAGCCATGATGCAATCCTCCTAATCCAGATCAGCGACCCGAGGTGGCGTACGGCAGCAGAGCCATCTCGCGGGCGTTCTTGATGGCCTTCGAGATCTCGCGCTGCTCCTGCACGGTGACACCGGTGATACGACGGGAACGGATCTTGCCGCGATCGGAGATGAACTTGCGCAGCAGCGCAACGTCCTTGTAATCGATCTCGGTAACCTTGGCAGCCTTCAGCGGGTTCGGCTTCTTCTTGAACGGCTTGACCGGCGGCTGCGGCCTCTTGCGTGACATTGTGATGTTCTCCTTACAACTGATTCAGCGCAATGATGCGTATTGGAAAAGGTACGGTTTAGAACTCGGGTTCCTCGGAGTCGCCGCCGAAATCGGACGTGGCCCCGAATGACGAGAAGGAGGATCCGGAACCGGCATCGCTCCACGGATCGACGGCCGGACCGGACTGTGCGGCCATGGGCGCCGAAGAGGCACCCCCCTGGTACCCACCGCTCTGGTAGGAGGCTCCGCCGGAGTACCCGGCACCGCCCTGATACCCACCGTTGTTCTGGAATCCGCCGTTGTTACCTCCGCCGAATCCGCCACGATTGCCACCCGAGAAGCCGGAGCTCTGACGGGTGACCTGGGCGGTGGCGTAGCGCAGCGACGGGCCGATCTCGTCGACCTGCATCTCCACGACGGTGCGGTTGGTGCCGTCGTTCGCCTGATACGAACGCTGCTGCAGACGGCCCTGTGCGATGACGCGCATGCCCTTGGTCAGCGACTGGGCGCAGTGGTCGGCGAGTTCACGCCAGGCCGAGCAGCGCATGAAGAGCGCCTGCCCGTCCTCCCACTGTCCGGACTGCCGGTTGAACGTGCGCGGGGTCGAGGCGATGGTGAAGCTCGCCACGGAAGCACCGCTGCCGATGGTGCGCAGCTCGGGGTCCGCGGTGAGGTTACCGATGACGGTGATGACGGTCTCGCCTGCCATGTCGTGCCTTCTTACCTAATACCTATATTCCAGCTTGGTTGCGCCGTATTGACGACTTACTTGACGTCCTTACGAAGGATCTTCGTACGGATCACGGATTCGTTGAGGTTGAGCACACGATCGAGCTCATCGTTCGTGGCGGGCTCGCAGGTGTAGTTGACCACCACGTAGTTGCCCTCGGTCTTGCCGGCGATCTCATAGGCGAGCTTGCGACGGCCCCAGATGTCGATATTCTCGACGGAACCGCCCTCGTTGGTGACGATCTCCAGATACTGCTCGGTCAGCTTCTTCAGACCGCGCTCATCCAGCTCAGGATCGGCAATGAACATCAGTTCGTACTTATGCGCAGACATCACCCACCTCCTTCGGACTATTCGGCCACGGACCTTCCGTGGCAGGAGTGTGTTTACGCGTTATCCGCAGATACTCTGCGGGCAACCGTGCAAGGATAACCCGCGGCGCAGACATTGAGGCATGCCCGATACCAGTCTCCCCGCACTGCTTCCGCATAGCGCGCCACCGGCTACTGCAGATCCACGGCGATGCAGTCATCGGTGCTGTACCCGTTGGCCGGGCACCATGCGGTGGCGTCCGCGGCGCTGCCGAATCCTTCGCCCGACAGAATGACGTAGAAGTCCGTGGTACCGTTCTCCTGGTAGGTCGGATAGTCGCCTGACCAGATGAACAGCGCATTCGGATGCTTCGCGCGCCGCTGCAGAAACTGCTCGTAGATATCCCGATATTTCCAGGTTTTCCCTTCCACTTGCATACCATATTGCTTGCTGGACAGCTGAGTGGTGAACGTGGAGTAGAAGGCGTTCGCCGCGGTTTTGTCATGATCCAGCTGCCAGCTCATGGCCAGCTGCGCATACCGTTCGATATCCGTGTCCGCAACGTTCGCCCCGCCCAGCGCCCCGCCGACGGCAGCCGCGGAAGCACCTGACGCCGTAGCATCCTCGATAAGTTCAACGCTCGCGTTTGAAGCATCGATCTGATCATACGGACGCCAATACTGCACCGTGGTGAATGCCAGATCGGCCTGCGCCGTTCCGTCATCGAATTCCAGTGGAGCGTCTCCAAAGTCGTAGATGGCCGCGGCCACAACGTTGCCGTCATCCTGTATCGTGACCTGTACCCCTGCGGCGGAATATGAGGAGTCCCCACACGATTCCGATTCGAAGTCCACGCTGGCGATCAGCGAGGTTCCGTCGAGTCTCACATCCGACAGTGACGCATCCGGCACCGCGCAGACAGCTGTCCGCGATTTATCCCCCGCCGAAGCGTGCCCCCGTGCATCGGCGTCACCGGAATCGGCCGTATCCCCCGCGTCATTCGAGTCCGACGATTCAGATGATTCACCGGACAGCGGTGTTCCGACGGCACCGGACTGTGCCGAGGCATCGTCGCGCAGCACGAACCACCAGACGCCGAATGCGGCAATCGCAATAACCGCCACAGTCACAGCCACGATCGCTGCCACGGCACCCTTAGTCATTCCGCGTTTCCGCTGCGGTTCAGGTTCGACAGGGACCGCCGAAGCGACCGCAGCGGGAAGCGGAGACAGCTTCGCGCCGCAATGCATGCAGAAGCGCATCGAATCATCAATCGCGGCACCGCACGCCGGACAAACCGTAGACGGATTCGTAGCCGCCGGCCGAGCAGGCTCCTGTCTGGCAGCGCCGCACCGCATGCAGAATTTATCCTGCTCCCCCATGGGAGCGCCGCAGGATTGACATGGCATCATTGCATCCCCTTTCATCCGATGGTCCACCGGCTGATGGTGCCAGTATAAGACCGCTTCTCTCATGTCGGTAGATATGTACCGTCTCCTGAAAAGTGTGGCTAGCATGGGATACAAGAAGAGAACAACCCATTTCCGAAGGGAGTCATCATGTTCTGTCCTCACTGTGGAGCGCAAATGAGGGAGGGGGCAAGGTTCTGCGCGCAATGTGGCCAGCCGATGCCCACGCTCCCCACCCCAACCGCCGCGCCTACCAATATGGAAGAGCCTGTGGTGGAAGCAACGATGCCCATGCCTCAGTTCTCCGGCTCCTCCCAGCCGGTTTCCGAGGAACCGACGGCGACCGAGCCGATGGTAACTGAACCGATGGCAGCCGAGCCGGCAGCAGCGCAACCGACGGCGGCCGAGGCCGGCGTCGCGGTGCCGGCACCCGTTGACGGATTCGTCGAGGCAGGCGAATCCCCCGCACCGGCGTCGAATGTCGAGCCCGCGGTCGAGGACAGTGCAGGGGACGACACCACGGCTACGCCGCAGGCTCCCCTTGATGAACCCGCAGAAGCGCCAGCTCCCGACGACGCTCCGACAACGGCAATCCCCGCTCAGGAGCAGCCGACCATGGCCATACCCATGCCGGCGGAGCCGACACAAGCGGAGCCGGCACCGACGAATTATCAGCCCGCGCCCGAACAGCCGGAGGCACCGCAGACCCCCGATTTCCAGGACCAGTCCGCCGCCGGACCGGTGCCACCTGTTCAGCAGGTGCCACCCGTTCAGCCGACCCAGGCACCGATTATCAACACGCAGGCCATTACCTCCAATGCCACGGTCAAGGAGCTCACCGCTCCCGCGGTGCTGCAGACCGCCGGCGTTTCCCTCGGTATCGGCCTGGGGTCGGCCGTTGTCATCGCGCTGATCAGCGCCATTGTCTGCCTGGCCGGCTCCAGTCAGGCGTTCTCCGGCATGGGCCAGTTCTCCTCTGTCATGTCGTATAGCGGTATGGGCGACCTCGGTTCGATGGTTTCCGGCCTGAATTTCTTCCAGCTGCTGGTCATGTCGCTGATTATGGGAGTCTCCGGTGCGTTCTCCCTGAGCGCATCCGCCGCGGGAATCTCTCTGGATTCACTGGCGAATGTCTCCCTGTCCATGCCCGTTGGGCTGTCCGGCGTCGCCCTGATGGTCGGCGCGGCGTTCGGCGCCTACTGGTTCGCCCGGAAATCCGGCATCCGGTTCGCGTGGACCGGCGCAATCAGCGCCGCGGCCGTCGGCCTGGTGACCTCCATCCTGTATCTGGTGCTGGGTGCGGTCTTCCCGCTCAGCCTCAGTGTGGCCAGCGGAGGATACGGCGCTTCCGCCTCGTTGGTGGGTGCGACCTTCCGAACCTTCCTGATGACGTTCCTCATCGCGGGACTCGGCGCACTGGCCGGCTACGCGCTGGCCCAGTTCGCCCCTGATTCCAGCAACGTGTTCATCGCCGCCTGGCGTTGGATGCACCGCACGCGTGGCTTCGTGCGCACCATTGCGGAGTCCGTCATGGTGTACGCTGTGGTGTTCACCGTCATCGGCGTCATTGCACTGATTGCCATGGCCATCTCCGGCAAGGATCCGTCCGCGTTGGCGCTGGTCTTCTTCCTGTTCCCGTTCCTGCCGATCGCCACCTTCGTCATCGGCGCTCTCGGATCGTTGGATGTAACGATCACCGGCCAGCAGTCTACCGGCATTTCGGTATTCGCCTCCGGCATGGGGAATGCGCGCTGGGTGTTCGTGGCACTCGTAGTCGTGTTCATCGTCGCCACACTGTACATCGCGTTGCGTGCCGCCGCCCGCAACATGTATGACCGCGCCTACGCCGATTGGAAGCATTCCTGGAAGTCGCCGGTCGCGGCATTGGTCGCTTGGCTGGTGATTGATTTCGCCGTCGCATCCATGAACGTCACAGCTTCGGTTTCGACCCAAGGCTCGTTCTCGGCGGCGTTCGGCCCGGCCATGTGGTTCTTCCTGGTGGCGGCCATCTGGGCCTTCCTGGTTGAGGTGGTTGCACTGACCTTCGGTCCGACTCTGGTCACTTCCATGCCGGGCCTGTGGAAGGTGTTCGTAGGTGGCACCGTGCAGCAGACGCCTCAGAACGTGGCGGATTATGTGGCGGCCTGCTCGCCGAAGAAGGCCAACGCCGCGCAGCAGCCGGCGCAGCAGCCAGCGCAGCAGCCGTCCGGATTCGATACCGCCTCGGAACAGGCTTCTGTCGATTCCGTCGGAACCACGCCGGCAGCCACAACGCAGACATGGCAGCCCCCGACTGCTGTTCCGATGTCCGCCCCGACGGGACCGGATACCCCCAATGCCGCCAACGCGACGCAACCGATTCCGGTAACACCTGAGCAGCAGACAACGCCGACACAGCAGATTCCGACAGCTGCCGCCATGCCGGCGCCCACCGATCAGGTGCCGCCCACCACGTCCGCCACCGCGCAGATGCCGCCCGTCATACCGCCGGCCGCTCCGGCTGCGCCGAAGGGTAAGCCGCTGACTGCCAAGCAGAAGACCGGCATCATCATCGGCGCGGTTGTGGTAGGCGTGATCGCCGTGCTTGGCATCGCCTATGCGGTGCTGAATGCCACGGTGTTCAGCCCCCAGTCGGTCGCCGACCGCTACGTGGCGGCACTGTCCAGCGGTGACTATGAGGAGGCGAACAACATCGCCGACCCGCAGCTCGACCAGGACCAGCGTCTGCTGTTGACGAACAAGGCCGCGCAGACCGAGAACGCAACCATCACCAACGCCCGAGTCACCGGCATCACCGACAGCGCGGACGGCTCCAAGCTCGTGAACGTGACCTACACCATCGGCGGCGAACCGGTGAACGACACCTTCACCATGGCACCGTCCGGATCGCGGTTCCTGATCTTCCGCAGCTGGACCGTCACCACGCCGCTGCTTAAGGAGATCACGGTCTCCACCGATGCCGCCACACCGGGATTGACCATCAACGGCGTTGAAGTCGGTGAGGAGAACGCCGTCAGCGGCTCCTTCGGCTCGGATCTGGTGTTCAAGGTCTATCCGGGCACCTACCGCATCGCGGTCACGGAAACCGAGTTCATCACCGAATCCGGCGACGGACCGGCCACCGTAAGCACGAACGGCTCTACCTATGCCTACACGAGCGTCGAGGCAACCGACGCACTCGTTCAGGCGGTTCAGGATGGGCTCGACGCACAACTGCAGACCTGCGCTGCCTCCACCGAATTCGAACCGGAAGGCTGCCCGTTCAGCATGTACACGTTCTCGGAGGATCGCTACCGTAACGTGACGTGGAGCATCACCGAATCGCCCGAGGTTGACTACATCGACCTTGGCTCCGGCGAGTTCATGACCAGCGGCGGCGAAGCCACCGCGACCTACGAGTATCGTCAGTACGACGACAGCTGGGAACCGGACGACTACACCGATTACATCTACGTCTACGGATCGTTCACGATCGACGGTGACCAGGTGAACGTCACCATGGACACGTACTGATTCGGATGACCGGCTGCAGGCACCCACCATGCAGCCGAGTCTGACTCACACAATCCATGACGTAACAGGCAACCCGCCATCCGCTCCTGGGTGGCGGGTTGCCTGTATATTGGATACGGTTGTAACGCGGCGACGGCAGACCATATACGTCAGACTGAGTCGCGCAACCGCACAGGCCACATAGAGGCTACGGAGAAAGGCGGAACATGTCGGCGATTCTCGAAGGCACACCGGATAAGCGACTGGCGCTGGTGACGGGACGCGCCTACCCCGAACAAGCCGAGGAAACCGCCAAATACCTGGGCACCACCGTGCTCGAAACCACCGCCTACGACTTTGCGAACGGCGAGATGTACATCCGCTTCACCGAGCCGGTGCGCGGCGCCGACGTGTTCGTGATGCAGTCGCACACCGAACCGATCAACACGTGGGTGATGGAGCAGCTCATCATGATCGACGCGCTCAAGCGCGCCTCCGCCCGTTCCATCACCGCCGTCTGCCCGTTCATGGGCTATTCCCGCCAGGACAAGAAACATCAGGGTCGCGAGCCGATCACCGCCCGCCTGGTCTTCGACCTGTTCCGCACCGCCGGCGCCGACCGCATCATGACCGTGGACCTGCACGCCGCGCAGGAGCAGGGCTTCTTCAACGGTCCCGTCGATCACCTGACCGCCATGCCGGTGCTGCTCGACTACGTCCGCGGCCATCTGCCGCTGGAGAACACCACCATCGTTTCCCCCGACGCGGGCCGTATCAAGGTCTCCGAACAGTGGGCCGCCAAGCTCGGCGGACTGCCGCTGGCCTTCATCCACAAGACCCGTGACACCACGCGCCCAAATTGCGCGGAGGCACATGGCATCATCGGCGATGTGGCCGGTCGTGACTGCGTGGTGGTGGACGACATGATCGACACCGCCGGCACCATCTGCGAGGCCGTACGCACCCTGAACAACGCCGGAGCAGCCTCCGTGACCCTGGTGGCCACGCACGGCCTGCTCTCCGGCCCGGCCGTGGAACGCCTGAGCCAGTGCGGCGCGCGCGAGATCGTACTCATGGACACCGTGCCGGTGCCCGAGGAGAAGCGTCTGCCGAACATGACCGTGCTGTCCGTGGCGCCGCTGTTGGCCGCCGGCATCCGCTCCGTGTTCGAATCCGGTTCGGTCAGCACGCTGCTCAACGGCCTGCCCGAAGACATGCGCCCGCGCAACATCTACGCGTAAATCACCGCGACTTTATCGACACAAGCTCGAACAAGAATGCACTTGATCAAGCATCTGCCACTGATCAGGTGCATTTTTCATGTCGGTCAAGCCGACGGTGATGTTACGTCAACTGCACCCCATACTGTCTGATACTGTCTGACGCATAATCGGCGCTGCACAGCCAGCAACGCATATCCCCGCATATCCTTATGTGAATATTCGTAGCTTTTGAGGCCACTGGTTATTGTGTTTGGAGGCCGGGGTTA
>ERZ1090878.920-NODE-925-length-14840-cov-14.726006_pt1 | contig 14840 bp, 10 predicted proteins | sample MGYA00478473_ERZ1090878 | MGnify/ENA primary metagenome ERZ1090878 (study PRJEB33644, sample SAMEA5815720) | chicken gut metagenome | biome: Chicken; feature: Gastrointestinal Tract; material: Caecum | place: Ireland | collected 2019-01-01 | study: A study of the... | reverse complement strand
GGGGAGGAGTATAGAAACTTTACAACAACGTTGCTATATTGTTTTTTAACCCCTCTGTCCTTGCGGCTACCTCCCCTATATTTCGCTGTGCAAAACACCCCGCATACGGGGCACGGCAGAGGAGGAGGTTTAAAATATCTTCCCAATAGTGGGCATAAATCCTTATTCTAAGAGTCGACTTTCCTATTTTCAGAATATAGGGAGGAGGGAGATTCTTTTTCCTTCATGGTCTAACATTTTTTATGTGACGAGCGAGAGCTATTTAACCTCCTCTTCCTCTGCTCGTCGAAGATGAGATATTTTCGTTTTAACCCTCTCGCACTGCGGGCACTCCCCCTATATTCGCTTACAGAAACACCCCCGTAATGTTGCGGGATAGGGCAGGGGCGAAGGTGGTGGGATTCTTGTTTGCCAAGAGAAATCTTATTGCCTTATCTGCAAAAATCATACGAAATTTCCTATCGGCCTCGGTGTAGAAGCGGAGTGTCAGATGTGGTTTTTTCCCTTTTTCGGTTTTTCGGATTCACTGGAAACCTGCCGAAATCAGTAATCGTATTCGAGCGTGAAATCGTCTAAAAAGAGTACGCTACCGTCACCCCCGGTGAAATAGTCGCCATATTTACTAGCTGATGCTACTACTACGATATAGGTGGGAATCCGGTCGGTATCTCGATATTCGAGTTCAAGAGTGAACGGTGTGTATTCGGTTACGGATTTCCCGCTGTACATATCGGCATAAGCGATAATATGCGGATCGTTTTTATCGAATAGTTTGCGGTCACTTGGTTTTGTGCGTATCTCGACCGGTTCGCTCCAATCCCCGAGTGCTATGAAGATTTGGCAGGTATCGGGTTGTCCGATAAGATATTTCATCTCGTCGTTCGATTTGTTTATCTCGACCGAGGTGTATTTGAAATATCCTTTTAGCCGTGTGGGACGTTGGGTAAATTGTTTTCCGAAGTTGAGCACCCCGTTGGTTCCTTCTGTACGGAGGTAATTTCCCGTGTACATATTCCCGGCAGCCAGTTTCCCGATGGAACCTATTCCTACAAACTTGGTCGCTAATTTAGCTGCTTGTCCGGTTCCCGACCAAGTGTCGTCGGTGGGTTGTGTATTGCTGTCACCCAATGTGGTGGCTCCTTTATTGCCTGTATCCCAGAAGTTTTCGCTTCCTTCGGCCCATGGATTCCAGATTTTCCCTACTTTGTTCCAATCGTCGAAACTTCCGTTGGGAAGTTCGGCTGCGCTTCCGGTCGTAAATGTTATTTCGTTCCCTGTCAAGTCACCAGATACGGCTCGGCATACATAGGTCGTGTTGGCTTTCAAATGTATCATGCGAGCGGTGAAACTTCCTTTATCGTGTGTGACGTATTCGTCGGGGACTTTTTCCCATGTGCCGGCTGTCGCTTCTTTTATTTCGAATCCATTTTCGGCATCTTCTTTTCCGCTACCGTGCAGCCAAGCTACATTCGTCCAAGCATCGACCCCGTCGGTAGATATTTCGGATTCAGATGGTACGATATATAGGGTCCATTCTTCCATAATACCGTGGTATACGATAATGACTTTTTGGTATCCCAAAGAAAAATCGGTGAGTTTTTCTTTTTCGGGAGAATATGAGGTTATTCCCTGAGGGCCTAAAACGAGTTCGGTGATTTTTATGTTCGCTAAATCGATGTCTTTGTTGACATAGGCAATGGCTCTGTGATTATGGGCATCGAATACCGGTGCTCCTATTTGTCCCTCTACTCTGAAACTTCTTTCGATATTTTGGGTGGCATTTATCGTCCATGTGTAGTCTTGATAGATGGAGAGGGTCAACGTGTAACTTTTGGAGAGGTCGATAATCGAATCGGAAGGAAGATCGGATACGGCTCCTTCGGTGAGATCGAGAGTTTCGATATGTACTCGTCGCAAATCGACCGTATCGGACAATTCCATCGTTACCATGCGTTTGTCGTTGTCGATAGCGGCTGTACCGATTTGTCCGTTGGCGGAGATCCCTAATATCTGCGCTTTGATGCGAGGGTAGGGAATATCGTTCTTAATACAAGCCGATAAGAGGAGTGTACATAAAAGAGAGTATATGATGTGTATATAGTTTCGTTTCATTTTACTTCTATATGTGCAGGCACATGCCAATGTTGATGTTGAACAGGTTTATTTTGAAATCGGCTCCGCTCGATCTACGACTTCCGGTTTCTTCGTTATTCGTCGTTTGTTTGATCGTTCCGTATCGTAATCCGGCTACTCCAAACGAAACACTGGTACTGATGTTGTTCATGATAAATACGCAGAATCCCGGATTTAACCCCAATTTGATTTCAGATGTCGTTGTTTTGGTATTTTTCAATGACTCGTCGCTCCCTCTTACAAAGCGGTTCGAACCGCTTGAAAAGGCTAATTCCGTTTCGTTGAAGAAGCCGAAGCGTTTGTTTTTGTCGATTCCGATATATGCCCTATGGAACAGAGCGGCCGAGAAGGTCTCGCCCAAATAGCGTATATCGCCCAAATTGAATTGCATATCGTCGTCGATGTCTATATCCAAATTGTCTAAGTTTGCACTTAAATGGCTGTATCCGAGTTTTATACCTATACATTCGTTGTCTTTGATGAAATAGCCTACGAATGGGTTCAGGGTAGTTATGTTGCCTTTGAAATTAAAATCTTTGATGAAGATCAGGAGGTTATTGTCTTTACTGTCGAATTCTCCGTGCGAGAGAGTCAAACCTGCGATCCATTGCTTTTGGGGAATGAGCAGATAGTTTTTCAATCCCCGTTTGTATTTTTTTCTGCTGAGCCCGTGTTTTTCGGCGATCGTATCGGGCTCGGACGTGGCGACAGAAGTGTTTCCCGGAACGATGGTTGCTGTCTCGGGAATGACGGTTGTCGAATCTTGCTCTTCGGCATGAAGCAATATTTGTCCGGGAATGAGTATTCCTATTAAAATCAATATGTATTTTAAGTTTTTCATAAATAAAAAGCGATACCTAAACCCAAAGAAAAGATGTTGACTTTGAAGTTTGCCATGTTTTGAGACCGTTTGCCGGTATAAACTTGGTCGGTGGTCTGTTTGACATGACTGTAATTAAAACCTAATAAGCCGACGTTTACCTCGATGGCCGTGTAGTCATTGAGAAATGCCATGAGCCCCGGCGCTATTCCGATATTGAAGTTGAACGAACGCTCGAATGTTCCTGTGAGAGATTCTCCCGACCCGTTTACCATTTTCGATTCTCCACCACCCAAAGAGAGTTGCAGTTCGTTGAAAATTCCAAAACGGCTACTGTTCCCGATACTGATGTAGTTACGCATGATCGCCATTCCCGAATAGGAGTGGCTCAGACTATACACGTTGTCCATGTCGAAGTTGAGATCGTCGCCTATTTTGATGGAGGCATTGTCGAGCTTCGTCAGGCTTCGTTCATAGGCAAACCGACCTCCCAATCCCAAGTTATCTTTGACGATGTAGCAAAACATGGGACTCACTTTGAATGTGTAGCCTATACCGTCCATGTTTTCAACGACAAGGAACTGGTAGTTATCGTTGCTATATTCGGAATAGGATATGGAATTACCTACTACCCATTGTCCTTTGGGTATGAATGTATTTAATACAATACCTCGGTCGAACTCCTGAGCGTGAACCGTAGTAAGGCTTACCCCCAAAAGCAGAGATGAGCATATCGCAGAGATGAGTTTATTCATAAATCAATTCTAAATCGTCGAGCCACATGGTACTACCCGTGCTACCTGTAAAGTAGTCTCCGTATTTGCTGGCAGAGGCCACGATTACAATGTAGTTGGGAATACGGGTGAGAGAACGGTAATCGATCGGAATTTCGAATTCCAGAAGTCCGCCGTCTTCTCCCTGTGTTTGGGTTGTTAAATCCCATTCGCCATAGGCAATTATTTTTTCGTCGTTTTTATCGAACAGGTTTTTATCTTTTGTCGTGATACGTACCGGAGCATCCCAGTCTCCAAGTGCGATATAGACACTGCCTATATCCGTTGCGCCATTTGTAAGTGCATCAGTTTCGGAATAGTCTACGGTTCCCGGCGTGTATTTAATGTATCCGCGAAGTTTGGACGGTCGCGAGGTAAATGTTCGTCCGAAATCGAGGATACCGTTCGTACCGTCTCGTCCGATAAACTGTCCGGTGAACAAGTTTCCGGCAGCGAATTTGCCAATACCCATGACACCAACGAATTGAGATTGTAATTTAACGGAATATTTACCGCTGTGTTTGTAGGTCTCGTCGGGTGTAGTCACGTTTTTATTCATCGTCGCAGAACCGTGGTTCCCGCTATCCCAAAACATTTCCCCTCCTTGCGGGTATATTACCATTGCTTTGTCCGGGGTATGCCAATCTTCAAAACTGCTGTTGGGCAGTGTCGTCGCTTCTTCGGTAGTGAACGTTATCGTTTTTACCGAGGCTTGTGTTCCTGCAACGGCTTGATATTCGTATGTCGTTCCCGGTTCGAGTTGCGTTACCTCGGCAGATATACTTGTTCCCGACAGGACGGCAGGAACGGATATCCATTCTTGCGAACCGGATTTGCGATATTGGAAAGAGAGAGTTTCCGATGTTTCTTTTACCAAAGTCCCTGATAGCGTGGCTTTCTTTGCCCAGATACCGGATCTTGCCGGGGCTTCCGTAACGACTATGGCATCGGATACGACTATCGTCAAAATCCGCGTATTTTCTTTTTCATTTGCATCGACGGCTTTTACCGTGAAGATATATTCTCCGTCGGGGAGCGATTTTATAAAACTTTCGGACAGTGTGATTTTTGCGTTCGAAAGATCTTTATCTTCTTGATAGACGTGTTTAGCGCCGATGCCTTTGGTTTGAAATTCCGTGATGATGTCTTTGGGGGCCGACAGGAAATCGATGGTATCGGTCGAGAGCCCTAAGGAGGGGAATTGCTCACAAGAAAGTTTTACATTTTTCAGTTTGGTCGCAGCATTCACCCAAATTGCAGTTTCTTTGCCGCTGTTCGTTTCGTAATAAAGCGGTTGGGTTATATCGAATTTGTCTCCGACAATTTGCGGACGTTGTGTAATCACTACATTATGGGTGGAGTCTACGGTCGATTCGTTTACTTTGACGTCGATGAATGTACCTCCGGTCGCTGCGTTGTCGGCGTTATAGCTGAATGTGAATGCGTATTTCGTCGCTTTAACTACGTTTTCGACAACTCCCGATTGGGTATAGTTTTTACCGTCTGTTTTTTTCCCTTCGAAACTCCATGCCAAGTTGCGGTCTTTCCCATTGAGCATATAGTATCCCACGGAATCTACGGTAGATTCTGTAAATGAGAGCTCTCCGGTCGTAGTAAATATTTTTACTTTATAGTCGGTTACAACGTTTGCTAACTCGGGCGAAAACGCAACCGTCGCCAACGTATTTGCAATAGTACATTTTACTTCGGCCGAGGTAGTTTCTCCGCTTTGGACGGCGAAGTCGGCCGATCCTGTATAATAGGGGGTATCGAATGCCGCCGGGACGGAGTCTCCGGCTATTACAAAGACATGATACTGTCCGCTTGCCAAGTTCAGTATATCGGGCATGAGATTTTCTCTATCGTAATAACGAATGAGCCCTTTACTGCTGTATATGCGGGTTTGCATGGAGGCGTATATGCCCGGGTCGATAGCACGGGAAACGACAGCCACCTCGTCGGAAACTTTTACGTTCAGCCTTACCGATCCTTCGCCGAGGGTCATGTCTTCTTCTTTACAAGCCGATAGCAGTCCTACAAGGAGCAGTACGCAAGTAAAGTATGTTTTTATATAGCGTTTCATATTATTCTGTTACGAGTATTAATGTTTCTGTTGTCGTTCCTTGCGCGTCGGTAGCCTTTATGATAAAGTTGTGAGTCCCTGCGCCCAATAATCCTAATAACGGCATAAAGTCGCTGATGTCGAAGGTTACTTTCGATTGGTTCAAGACGTTCGAGCCAGTGGGGAATCCCAATCCTTCGATAGCTGTTTTCAAGTCGCCCGGATTTACCAAATCGAGATGCGAAGCCAATCCCATACCTGCAAGTTCGTCGGGAGTCAATGTCGGCGATTCTATATCGACTACAAGTCCTGTAAGTCCGTTCTTATCGGAGCTCGTAATATCTACGCTTACTTGTAATCCCTCGGTTACAGTGACCGGAGTCCCTAATTTTATAGTCGAGCTCGTAATTTTCGGAGCATCGGTAGGTTGGGGATCGGGATCCGGATCAGGGTCTGTGCCGGGGTCGATGGGATTGGGGTCCTCAATAACTTCTTCGTCTATCGTGACATTCCCGAAATGGTCGATTATTTCGCATGAGGCATCGAGCGTAACCGACGGTGTGACGCCTCCTGTCTCGCTTCCCGGTTCGGGTCGTTTGATATCGTAATGTATTTTACGCCATTCGCCGGCTTTTACATTGTCTACTTGTATGCGATTGACTTCTTCATAACCGTCGATCGTACCGGAGAAGGTGGCGATAAGCAAATTGCTTTCTTCGTCGGACCGAAAATAACCGGCACGAGATTCTTTTTTCATAAAATCGAGAGCTCCTTCTCCAACGGTGACCGATACTTTGCAATCTTCACCCATCAGTGTTTTTAAATCCTCGGAGTAGGAAACCGTGACTTTTATATTTTGGAGGGTACATACGAGCGTATCGATTTGTGTCACTCTGCTTTCTTCGATAGAAAAAGTTTTATCTGCATAGTAATAGGGTTTTTCCCATTCGGACGGTTGAACTTCGTGGGAAAATACTTTTAAATTATAATTACCGACGTTTAGTGTAACTATTTCGGGCGTTTCGCTGTATTTCCAATTGTTTTCGAGCGTTTCACTACCGTTGTCCGTGCGGAATATTTGTACTGTAAAATCGCCTGTGTCGACAGCTCGGCTTACCGGTTTTTTCTCGATTTCTTTTATGTCATTATTGGGTATGGCATCGAAAGAAGAAAGATCGAGAGTTCCGGTTTTCCCTGAAATTTCTCCGGGTTCGGAGTCGTAGGTGAGTTTCTCACGGTCGCAAGATGTGCCTGCCAGTCCCAAGACTATGGTCAGAGCTATGTAGAATATCTTTTTCATATCGCTATGTAGTTTATTCATAAATGAAATTTAAGTTATCTATTGTCAGAGTCGCTCCCCTCGAATTGGATTCGTATTGGGAGTAGTAGTCGGTCGTTTTTATCGTTGCGGTTTCTTCACTTTGTGAATAGGAAGCATGATTGGACGACGTAATCATTATTTTCAACAGATTGGCTTTTTTGTCGGTAACGGTGTAAACCAATGGAACTGTAAATTCGGTATAGTCTGATGCTGCCGTAAGGTTAATAGTCCCGGATGCGAGTACCGTTTCTCCATTTAACAATGTTACCGAGATCACTCCGGTTTCAGAGGCATCGTTATTATCGGGAGTATATTTATACCACCCTTTCATCGTCGAAGGTCGAGATGAAAAAGAGGTTCCTTCGTTATAAGATTCGGAATTACCGGAATAGGAGTAACTGCCTAAAAATAATTTACCAGCAGAACGATTACTCATAGAGGGAACATTTGTATTGTAATAAGTCGTATTAAAAGCTCCTCCTGTTTTGCTGGGTGTGGTTCCATTGGCATCCCATGCAACATTGCGTATTACCATTGCATTGTTTCCGTCTTGTGCGGAAAGGCCTTTGTAAATATCGGGTGTTTGTGTGCTCATTCCAAAACTGCGATATGAGCTCCAAGACAGAGTCGTATTATACGTTGAAGGAATTACAAACCATGACATTTGATTTGCCGCGGAAGTGTTACAGGTCTTTGCATTTACACTGCTCCAACCTGTGGGTTCTTGAATTGTAAAGCTGCAAGTGTTTTGATAATCCACAGGCCAAACGGAATACTTACCCCCTTGATTCATATCTTGTATCGATATTGTCTGTGTGAGTTCTTCAAAACTTCCGTTAGGTACGCCGGCTGTTGTTTCTGTCCGTATTGTACAATCTCCGTGATAATTGACATTTTCTTGTTCGTTGTTGCAAGTCCCTTTTATCTGGTAACGTGTGTCGGGGGACAATCCCGTGAGGGTGTGAACATTGCCTTCGTGTGTGGAGGCGGCTTGGACCCATTGTCCGGTACTGTTGGTATAAAGCACAGCGTAGCGGTTCACTGCATCTTGGTATTGCGGATCGGCGGCTGTGAGCTTAACGATCGCCTTTTTCGCCCAAACGTCGTATTCTTCGGCTGATATCGTGAATTCGGGCGTGAGAACAGAAATGGAAGTCGCAGCCGTCTTTAATCCACCGGATAGAGAGGCTTCTATTTCTATCGGCTTGTTTGTGGCTTCGACGGATATTTTAACTTGGTATAGATTTTCCTCGGCCGATAGAACTGTCGAGGTACAATTTACTTTGTGGCCTTCGGCGTTAAGGTAACTGAATTGAACCAAATCGATATCGGATCCATCGTATAATACCGGAATTATGGCCGAAGAGCTACCCACAAAAACGGCTTCGGGTTCTTGTAGGGTGAATGTTAAAGGAAGGTTTTTCACCGATAAAGAAATAGGCGATTCGCTAACTTTTCCGTACAGGTCTTTTGCCGAAATAGTGAACATGTGTTGATCGCTATTGTCGATAATTTGTAATTGTGTGAATAGTTCGGTGAAGTCGATGAATCCCATTTTATTTCCAACTTCGGAGAATCCCTTGATTTTCAGCCCTAATCGACGGAGTATTTCTGCTTGGTCTTCACTCATATTTATGAGGTCGATTTCTTGCGGCCACCCTTTGCTTTCGAGGCTACGGGAAGAGGTCGTAAGGGTACACCCGGCCAATCCTCCTTTGGCCGTGAGAGATATATTTACGTTTTTGTCGGCCGGATAATTAAATTCTTTTGCTTCAATCGGAACACCGGATTCAAAACCAGACAGGAGGAAAGAGGGAGCCGGAGCTACCATTACTTCATCGGATATGTCTATTTTGATAGGTTGTGTTTCGGTTGTCTCGTCGAAACTGATGTTGAGTTGAGTTTCACCGGCGTTGTTGTCGCTGATGTCGAGTTTGATTTTGTAGTGCTGACGAGCGGCTGCGTTGGGTATGGCTGCCGGTTCGAAAGTAGATTCGATCCCATTTTGTTTTTTCAAGTGGGTCTGAATCGTGATTTTCCCGGGTTTTACGTAGGCTGCTCTCGTCTCGGTTTTAGAAAATTCGATGTATTCTCCTCCGGTAGAGTGAATGGTGGTCGAATAGTCGGCAAAGTATTTTTTGAAAGCGTCGGAATACTCGACGGTTACTTTTACATTAGCCAATGTACAATTGATTTCTACCGAACTATTTTCCCGGTCACGCACGGCTACCGGGGTTTCTCCGAGATAGAACGGCTTTTCGAATCCTTCTATATCGATATCTCCGTAGAAGGCACTCATCGTATAGGCTCCGACCGGTATTTTGGTAGCCGGGTCGAAATCGGCCAAACTATCCCATGCCCGAGAAAAACTACCGTCGGAAGAGACCAGTTTCAAAGCAAATTCGCTTACATCGGGATTTTCGATTGTCGAGGCTGATTCTGCTGTGGAGCGAGTTACAGGAACTACTTTATAATCGGCTGAAACTTGTACGTTGATAGCACCGTATCCGGAAGACCCTTGCTTATCCTCATTTGCGCATGATACTAACAATAGCATGGTTGCGCTATACAGGAAAATTTTTTTTAATTTCATGCTTATTTTATTTTTATTTCACCGATAAAGAGATATTAATAAACTCTTTATGAGCGGCTTCATTGTGTAAATACTCTTATTTGCACAAATGAAAATCGGTTCAAAGGTATAAATTTTTTTCTTAGATGAAACAGTCAATAGAAAGTTTTGTTAAGTATAATAATATAAATTAAGGAGATTCCCCATGTACCAAATAAATTTCAGCCGCCCTGTTTCCGTTCATTTTATAGGAATCGGCGGCATCAGCATGAGCGGTCTGGCCGCAATCCTATTGAAGGAGGGCTTCCGTGTTTCCGGCTCTGACGCCAAGGAATCCGATCTGACCAGATGGCTGGAAAACAAAGGCGCCCGGATCACCTCCGGTCAGAGCGCTTCCAATATCAATTCTTCCCAGGACGTGGTGGTTTATACGGCTGCCATCCATCCGGACAACCCGGAATTTGCGGCGGCCAGGGAAGCTGGTATTCCCATGCTGACCCGTGCCCAGCTTCTGGGTGAAATCATGCAGAACTATGACACTCCCATCGCCGTATCCGGCACTCACGGGAAAACCACAACCACCTCCATGCTCTCCCACATTATGCTGGCTGCGGACATGGATCCCACCATCTCGGTGGGAGGGATTCTGAAAGCCATCCACGGCAACATCCGGGTGGGTAATTCCCAGAATTTTATCACGGAGGCCTGTGAATATACCAACAGCTTTTTAAGCCTGGCCCCCAAGATCAGCCTAATTCTGAACATTGACGCGGATCATCTGGACTTTTTTAAGGATCTGGAGGACATTCGCCATTCCTTTCGCCAGTTTGCCGAAAAGCTTCCTCAGGATGGGGTGCTGATCATCAACGGCGCCATCCCAAATCTGGAGGAGATCACCGGCGGCCTGCGCTGCCGGGTTATCACCTACGGAACCGCTGGGGACGATTACTATCCCGCCAACATTACATACAATGATCTTGGGTTTGGCAGCTTCGATCTGATGCACGGCGGAGTATGTCTGGGACACTTTGATCTGATGGTGCCCGGAGAGCACAACGTCTCCAACGCCGTTGCCGCTTTGGCCGCCGCCGATCTGCTTCATGTGGAATATCAGGCTATGTACCAGGGGCTGTGTTCCTTTACCGGAACAGACCGGAGATTTGAGCGGAAGGGAGAGGTGAACGGAGTCACCATCATTGATGACTACGCCCATCATCCTACGGAAATCCGGGCCACCCTCAAGGCAGCCCGGCATTATCCCCACAACACGCTCTGGTGTGTATTCCAGCCCCACACCTACACCAGAACCAAAGCACTTCTGGACGAGTTCGCCTCCGCTTTGACTCTGGCGGACAAGGTGATTTTGGCGGACATTTACGCTGCCAGAGAAACCGACACCCTGGGGATCAGTTCCAAAACGCTGCAGGAAAAAATCCTGGCTCTGGGCGGAGAGGCATACTATTTTCCCTCCTTCGAAGAGATCGAAACGTTCCTCAAAGAACACTGTGTCCACGGAGATTTGTTGATAACTATGGGAGCCGGAGACGTGGTAACTGTGGGAGAACATCTGCTTTCCGAATAGTTATCCACATTTTCCACATGCTTATGCACATTACCTGTGAAAAGCATGTGGATTTTTTTGTGGAAAAGATCGTGTTCTATTTTTTCCTGCCATGTGCTATACTAGCGTTAAACACCCCTCAGGGGGCCTTTTTGTGTCTGAGGGGATCCCTTTTACAAGCCGGACTAAGCCAGAAATTATGCGGGAGGCGTACATACCATGAAACTTCATCTGCCGTCTCAGAGCGGCGTCACTGTAGTGGAAAACATCTTTATTGACCAATATATGCCAAAGGCAAACGGAGAATTTGTAAAACTCTATCTGTATCTTCTGCGCTGCGCGGGAGCCGGAAAGGAACTGTCGCTCTCCTCCATCGCGGATGTGTTCGACCACACCGAAGGGGATGTGAAGCGGGCCTTAGCTTACTGGGAAAAGCTGCATCTTCTGAAACTACAGTATGACGGCAAAGGAACGCTGTGCGACATCCTCTTTCTGGACGGAAAAACGCAGGAGGAAACTGCCGCTTCCAGGGAGCCCATTCCGGAGACCGGGAACGCTGCTCCTTCCGTCTCCGCTCAGCCGCCGGTCAAAAAGTATTCTGTCACCAGAGACCGGAAGAAGGAGCTGAAAGAACAGGCGGAAATTCAGCAGCTGATTTTTATTGCCGAGCAATATTTCTCCCGCCCCCTGACCTCCACGGAACAGTCCAACCTGATCTATTTTTATGATACCCTCCATTTTTCGGAGGACCTGATTGAATATCTGATTGAGTACTGTGTCTCCAAGGGCAGTACCAGCCCCCACTATATGGAAAAGGTGGCCCAGGAATGGTACAAGGCCGGGATCACCACCGTAACCCAGGCCAAGGCAGACACCAATCTGTTTAACAAAAATTATTTTACCATCTTCCACGCCATGGGAATCAAGGGACGCAATCCCGCGCCTGTGGAGATGGAATACATGGACCGCTGGCTGAATGAATACGGTTTTACCATTGAGATCGTTCTGGAAGCCTGCTGCCGCACCATCCGGCAGACCCATCAGCCCAATTTCCAGTACGCGGACAAGATTCTGGAACAGTGGCACAGCCAGGGTGTACGCCACCTTTCCGACGTGAAACGTCTGGACGAAAAACATTCCGCCAAAGCTGCTGAAAAAAAGGAGGCCGGGACCTCCCCTGCGTCAAAGGGCTCATCAAACCGCTTCAACAATTTTCCCCAGCGGGAATATGACTGGAACGCCCTGGAACAGCAGCTTCTAAACGCACAGAGCAGAAAAGAGGGATAAGCCTTGGGACTGAACAATTCACAATATGACGCCATTATGCGCCAATACAGCAAACGCCAGCTGGCGGCCCGCCATCAGCTGGAGGAGCATCGCAGGGAAGCTTACGGAAAAATCCCTCAGCTGTCCCAGATAGATCGGCAGGTCTCTTCCGAGAGCCTGCGCTGCGCCCGCCGTCTGCTGGAGGATCCTGCCGCGGATACTCAGGAGCTGAAAAGCCGCATGACCGGTTTTTCGCTCCAGCGCGCCCAGCTTCTGCGGGAGCACGGCTACCCGGAGGACTACCTGGAGATGCACTATGCCTGTCCGGACTGCCAGGACACAGGATACCAGAATGGAAAAAAATGTCACTGCTTCCGCCAGGCAGCCATCGATCTGCTCTACACCCAGTCCGGAATGCGGCGCGTTCTGGAGGAGGAAAATTTTCAGACCTTCTCCTTCGATTACTATCCGGAGGACATGATTCATCCCACCACGGGACAGAGCTCCCGCCAGATGATGCAGGCCACAGTCGCTGCCTGCCTTCGCTATATCGATGAATTTGACACCCATTTTTCCAATCTCTTCTTTTACGGCGGAACAGGGCTTGGAAAAACCTTTCTCTCCCACTGTATTGCCAGGGAATTGATTGAACGCACCCACTCCGTCATCTATTACTCCGCCTTTGAGCTGTTTGAGGTGGCGGCCAAGAGCGCTTTCAACCGGGATAAGGAGGCTTCTGAGGGACGGGATTACATTTTTGACTGCGATCTGCTGATCATTGACGATCTGGGAACGGAGCTGACCAACTCCTTCGTCTCGTCCCAGCTTTTCCTGATTTTAAATGAAAGGATACAGGCGAAAAAAAGCACCATCATCTCCACCAATCTGTCACTGCCGGCCTTTGCGGAGACATACTCCGAGCGTGTATTCTCCAGGATCACCAGCCAGTTCCAGCTTTTTCAGCTCTTCGGCAACGATATTCGGCTGCAAAAAAAGCTGCAGGGCTCTTGACCCGCCGGAAAACTGTGTTAAAATGATGCCAAGAGGCAAAAAAACTGTGCGTTTCATCCTCTCGGATGAAATGATGCTGCTTTCGAAAGAGTCCTTGAGAAAGCAGCCAAAATAAGGAGGACCATCTATGCAGCCTGCTGAAGAACGGAACCAGGAAGCGCTTCCCGTAGGATCGCTGGGTATCATTGCCCTGGACAGTTGTCGGGAACTGGGAGAAAAAATCAACAATTACATCGTACAGTGGCGGAACGAACGCCAGCATACCCACAAGGAAAGCCCTCAGCTTCTGGAATATGCCAGGGATAACTATCTTCTGAAAACCAGCGTGCCCCGATTCGGTTCCGGGGAAGCCAAGGGTGTCATCTTTGACTCCGTGCGGGGAGATGACCTCTACATCCTGGTGGATGTGTGCAACTACAGTATCACTTACACCATGAATGGCGTTGTCAACCGCATGTCGCCGGACGATCACTTCAACGATCTGAAGCGGATTATCGCCGCCATCGGCGGCAAGGCACGGCGGATCTCCGTGATCATGCCCTTCCTCTACGAAAGCAGGCAGCATAAGAGAAGCCAAAGGGAATCTCTGGATTGTGCCATCGCGCTGCAGGAACTGGTCAATATGGGGGTGGAAAATATTATCACCTTTGATGCCCATGATCCCCGGGTGCAGAATTCCATTCCGCTCCACGGTTTTGAGACCATCCAGCCCGTCTATCAGTTTATCAAAGGGCTGTTCCGGGCCGCCCCCGACTTCTCCATCAGCCCCGATGACCTGATGATCATCAGCCCGGATGAGGGGGCCACCAGCCGAGCCATCTATATGGCCAACGTGCTGGGTGTGGACATGGGAATGTTTTATAAAAGAAGGGACTACACCCGCATTGTAAACGGCCGCAATCCCATTGTGGCCCATGAGTTTCTGGGCTCCAACGTGGAGGGCAAGGATGTGGTGATCATCGATGATATGATCTCCTCCGGCGACAGCGTGCTGGAAGTAGCCCGGGAGCTGAAAAAACGCAGGGCCAACCGTATTTTTATCTGCGCCACCTTCGGTCTGTTTACCAACGGACTGGAAAAATTTGACGAGGCCTACAGGGACGGGCTTTTCTACGCGCTCCTTACCACCAACCTGGTGTATCAGACGCCGGAGCTGCTCTCCAAGTCCTACTATACCGGATGCGACCTGAGCAAATTCATTGCCCTGATCATCGACACGCTGAACCACGACGGCTCCATGAGCGATCTGCTCTCTCCCATGGACCGCATCAATAAGTTCCTGGCGAAAAAAGGGAAAACGCGATAATCCGGAAATCTGTTC
>ERZ1090878.916-NODE-921-length-14914-cov-29.600040_pt1 | contig 14914 bp, 15 predicted proteins | sample MGYA00478473_ERZ1090878 | MGnify/ENA primary metagenome ERZ1090878 (study PRJEB33644, sample SAMEA5815720) | chicken gut metagenome | biome: Chicken; feature: Gastrointestinal Tract; material: Caecum | place: Ireland | collected 2019-01-01 | study: A study of the... | reverse complement strand
TCGGGCGGGAAGCAGCAGACAGAAAGGCTCGGCGCCCGGGGCGGGCGGCGGCCGGGGACCCGCAGCACGCGGGGGGCTGTTTTCCGGCAGGATAGAACCGCGGCCCGGGCGCGGCGCACCCCAGGCTGCAACAGCGGCCGCAGGCTTGCGGGGCGGCCGCACGGGCCGGTGGGGCCCGCATCCTGATGATACCAGCCCGCCGGCGCGAAGTTTGCCGCAGTGTGTCGGCCCCGGCGCCGGAACTTTGAAAAGCGGGGCAAAAAAGTTTTTGAAAAAATGCTTGACATTTTCCCTGCCCCGCGCTATACTAATAAAGCTGATTCAAGCGATGCCCCTTAGCTCAGTCGGTTAGAGCACCTGACTGTTAATCAGGGTGTCCTCGGTTCGAATCCGAGAGGGGCAGCCACCAAAATGTCTCCGAAATTTATCGTTGGGCCGTTAAAAAATGGTCCCAAGATGAATTTCGGAGATTTTTTTTATTCGGAATTATCTAACCAGCCTTCTCATTTATCTAGCCAGTTTCTAGCCATTCATTTCGCCAGGGACGAATTACAACAGCTCAAAATTCTAAAAATCAACGAAATTCGTCCGAAATTCCAAAATAAACTTTTGTTCCAATAGGTTTTGATACCCTTTCAATGACTTTTTATTTCGATATACTAAACACAAAAGGCAGGATCCTTTTATTGGGTCCTGCCTCTTTCTATTTCAATTACGTGTATTTAGTTCTTATTCAGCCTATCTTGTCCAGCCGCCTCCACATTTTGGACAGTTATCATTATTCTAACCTGTCCTCCAGTTTATTGTGGCCTGCCACGACGCTCCACACTTACTGCACTTCCACCACACCTTCACGTGCGAACCAAACTAAAACTGCTCAGGTTTCATAAATCCATTCTTTTCGTAGTCCCATTCTTTTACTAAGTCAGGAAATTTATTCTATAGTTTCTTCTCTTCTTTAACTGGCCTGCGTGTTTCTAAAAATGCTTCTTCAAAAGATTTTTGATGATCACACAAACTATAGTCAAGCTCCAACTCTTCAGCTATATACTTCACAACTTCATCCAAATACTTTAGATTGTCTGGAATATTTTTAATTGGAACCTCTATTTCATCATTACTATTAAACTTAATCTCTTTAAGCTCCTTGTTTTCCAGTATCAGTATTCTTCTAATGCCTTGATTTTCACAGTACGCCCCTTTTATATCGTCAGTATTACTTTTATCGTGAAGCTCCATGTTTCCATATTCCACCACAACATTTTTGTCTTTAATCATAATATCAAACTACATATTGTTTATATTTAGAGGTATTTGCTATTCAACTGTTTCGTTCATCTTCTTTAATTCTCTGTATATATACCTTTCTGGAAAGCTCATGCAATATATCTTACCACATTTGGGACAGTATGTTCTTGCATTAACCAAGACCTTAATTTCCTATACCCACTCATTATGACACTTTGGGCATCTGAACAAAGCTTCCTAATGGGAATAAGGCTTATAATCCTTAGGCCTGAGGTTCTATTCTTTTGGATCAACCGCCTTTACAAACTCTTCAGCGATCTCAGGATACAAGTCTTTCAAACTTTGACCATCTTCTGGCACTGATTTCTTATTTCTTGCTTTGCCATTCTAATAATATCTTTCAGCTCTCATAACTTTTCCTCCTGCTTTTTTACTTTTCTACGGTTTCTTGTCTTTTTATCTATTTCTACCTCACATATAAACTGATTTGGCAGCTCAACTTCATAGGTTCTCTTAAACCTCTTAAAGTCACTTAATATTGCTATCCCTCTACTTTTAGGATCAATTTTATACCCAAGCATTTTCTGATATTCTATCAGCCAATTTGTAGCTCTTGCACGTGCTTTTTCCTCATCCAACGTTTCTAAAAATTCTAATGAATAAGGCTTTTTATTATCAGGATGAAAATCATTTTTATAGTAGAACTAAATTTTCGTTACTATGATATCTATTTGCTTTTTCATGTCTGTTCCTCCTGCTTTCTTATTTATCAATTATGAGTTTTACATCTTGGGTCGCGCCATTACATCCAGCCCAGGTTTCGGGGTCTGCGGTTACTATGTCCATCGTAATTATATATTCGCCGCCCTCTAACTGATCGTAGGCTTCCCAAACCACTTCGCTGTTAAGGTCAATGTAGTCACTGTCGTACAATATATTTTCGGGGTCATCCTTCAGATAAATTATATATCTCATATAAACATTATCGTTGGGGTTCATCAATCTAATGCCGGTCCTGTCAGCATTAAGCTCGATATAATAAAATCCGGGTATTGCTATGCTTTCAGCTTCGATTTCTTCTTGAAGCGCTCCGTTTTTCTCCGTAGTTCCATCCCACATCTGCCCACTTTGATTTATTTGCCCCGGGTCATAGGTCTCGGGAGCCTTGTACGGGAAGAAAGTCATCATCAAACAGGCAAACAATATCACGGCCCCAAGGAATAGCCAGAATAGAATTATCCAAGCCGGAACAATCACTTCCACGTATTCATCATAAATGATTTTGTTCCCCTTTTCATCTATCTCGATGCTCTCTATTTCATTCAGACCATCCGTCTTTTTTACTTTCAAGTAGCCGAGAGTTTTATAGTTCATCGGCTTCTTATGTAAGACTACCCTTGTTTCAAATTTATCTCTATTATCATTATCGACGTCGATCACTGGATAATAAAATTCTTCTTTAGTTTTCAAAAGGTAGTCAATTTTCTTATCCTGCTTCTTATCTTTCTTAATCTTGATTTTTTTATTTTCCTTACGATGGGCTTTTACATAACCCAAGATTCTTGCTTTCTTCCAGACCTCTTTTTCCTCTTCGGCAACGTCGTTCACATCATTGGGAAGTTTTTCATCTTCTGGTAAACGCTTAATCAGCTTGTAGCTACTGTTCTTCCTATCATCAGGATCCAGGGTAAACACCAGTTTATCTTCATTTCCCTGTTCGTCAGGCTTTTTAGTTGGGTCTACCTTCCAACTTTCGTCGATCACTAACTTAGGCTTTTCGACCTTAAGTTCACTCACAAAATGTCTTATAAACCTCAATTTCACGTCGTTTTTCTTCTTATCGTTTTTGTTCTACTTTTTCATGATATTACACTCTCCAATCACAGTATTATTTATTTTTGATTTTTCTTAAAATCAAATTTACTATTATAAATAATCACGTCCGAAACATAGATCATCTTTCTTACTATCATTGACCTATGTTTCTAGACGTGATTATATTTTCTTCCTATCAGATTATTTTAATTTTCCTATGCTTGGTCCGCTTAACGCCTCGACTTTTTCTTAGAAAAATCCGTTCTTTATAAGTTCATAGAATTCCCCTATGTTCTTTGGCCGCCAGTCGTCATCATCCTTATCGTCATGTATAATCTTTTCTATGTCATCATCCAGATTATACAGGTCACCCACTTCAATATATTTTTTATTGAACTTGATTTTCATATCAAAAGGATAGTCCCACTCACTTCTAACGTACCTAAACCTTATCTCGGTATCACTACTTTCTATTATCTGAGGGTTTCCTAAATCCTTAGGCTGGTTTTGTATTATAAGTTTTTTCAAATTATCACAGCCATTTATCATCTTGCTAAGGTCATATATTTTCAAAGGCATGTTACCGAGATTTACTTCTTCCAGCCTCGGGCAGTTTTTAAACACGTCCTCAATGCCCTTTACTTCACTTAAGTCTAACTCACTTAGATCGACTTTCACTAGATTTTTCATGTCAACGAACATTTTACTTATGCTCTTGACTTTTACACCTTCGGTCCCTACTACTTTAATTTCTTGTACTACGCTCAATAGGGTTTCGTTTTCTTTATCTTTCCCAACAAACATTCCAGTTAAGTTTTGCCCCACATTCCCTTTGATTATTAGCTTTCCAGGGACCTTCGCATCTTCTTTTCTTAGTACAAACAACCCCTTATTGATTCCGATCAGGTTACTACCACCTTCCAAAACGCTTTCATCTTCGGTTTCGTTGTATCTCCTGCCTACCAAACTGTCATTTTCTATTAGTTTTGCGTCATAGCTCGAACTCAAAATGCCCTTTACAAAATCCGGGATTTCCACCTCTTCACTCTTCTGTCCGCCTTCAATATAAATTTTAGATACAAACGCGTTCTGCTGATTTGATACCACAAATTCAAAATTCTTGCGACCTTCATTTAGTTGCGAATACTCAAATTCTCTTACCTTGTTTATTTCGGTTTTCATAATTAAATCGTCCTTTCTATTAACTGTATTCCAATATCTTTCTTGATGGCTTCGCTCACCATCTTACTGCTTCTTTGCTGTAGTAATTTGCCACGGTCGGTATACACTCTCAGCGTCTGCGCCCGCGTCAATCCTAAATAGGTCATCATGGCATCATCAGACGCCCCGTTGTTTTCCAACATGCTTGCGCAGGTATGTCTTAATCTATGGGGTGCCAGATGCAAGTCTTTCAGGCCCTTCCATCTAAACAGATCATTGATAGCTTCTTTAAGCCCACTTCCCGACCAATGCGTTTTGTATTTTATTGAACAAAACACAAAATCATCTTTTTCTGTCGGTATGCCATTTTTCTTGTTAAAGTTCTTCATTCCCTCTAACAAGCTCAGCACATCATCATCGAGATGCAATATACGCTTACTACCCTTTGTCTTAGTCTTTCCTATGAAAGAACTCACCTCATAGTACTTAAGCCCCTGCGTTTTCCCCTTCAGCTTGATTGCCTTATTGATGCTTAGCGTTTTCTGGGCAAAATCAATATCTTTCCACTGAATTGCCCGAATTTCTTCCGACCTTGCCCCAGTAAACAACATCGTATTAAACCAGGTATACAGGTCATACACGCATCTGCTGTATCTTTCTTCTTCCGGGAGATCATCATATTCTAATCCCTGTTCTTTCAGTATTCCGAACATGATTTTTATCTCTTCCTCTGTATACCCCATTACGGGTTCATGTTCCTCCAGCTGATTAGGGATTTTCCAATGCCTCTTTTCGTCTCTCATGATGTTTTCATCCAGTATTTTCATCTGAACTGCGAAGTCAAGCACGCTTCTCATCATGATGAACATCTTGTTCAATAATGATTGACTTGCTGGCTTCAACCCCTCATATTCCTTAGGCGGGTCTCTGTAAAATTTCAACATGAAGTAGATCACGTCTTCAGAAACATCGACCACAAATGTATCCCCAATAAGCCAATCTATTTTCTTACACGTATCTATGTAATTTAGCTTAGTCTTACTTTCAATTCCCTTAGCATCTATATCCAGTCTTCCTAACCTGAAATCTATGTCTGCAAACTGCTCCATCAGATCGTGCAGGGTCACCTTGTATTTAATCTGTTTATCAGCGACTTTCATCATAGCTAAACCGCTTTTATCCAGATTCTCTTTGACGGTCTCCTGAACCCCGATGCTTTGTTGCTCATTATTGATGATTCCACGTTCTTCTGCCAGCTCTAACCCTCTCATTAAGGCATCTTCCCTGAGTTTCCTATTCACTATTATTCGGTCTCTCTTATTTTCAAGGGTTTTATACCTTAACGCAAAGGTCCATGTTCCTCTGCCGGTTTCCACTAAACTGTACCTTCCACAATTTATTTGGATTTCATCCGTTTTCTGGTTTGCCCGTTCACTCTTCCTGGGCCTTCCACGTTTTGCCATACTGTTCACATCCTTTCCTCATAAACCAACCAATAAACTAAATCTGCCGTTGGTATCACTCTACGATCTCCTGCTTTCTTGCTATGCAGCTCTTTTCTATTGACCAGATCGTATATCAAATCTTTTGATACCTTAAGTTCTTTGGCCGTTTCTTCTACTGTCAACACGCTCCCATATTTACTAAGTAGATATTCAACCTGCTTACTAAATATCAGGTCACAATTTCTTGTTTCCTTAAGTTCTTTCTCTTTTTGCCTGTTTATCCCCCTTTCTCTAATCGCCTTTTCTTCTCTTGGGCTTGCCCTTTCCTAGAAGTTAAATACGCTCATTCTTTTCTCTCCTTTGTCAAAAACTCGATCAACTTGTGATCTATACCTGTAAATAGCGGCAAGCCTAACTCTCTATATTGTCGCCCCTCCCAATGTATTGCTTATCAGAAAAATTTATATGCAGCGATTTTTTCCACTGATTAAAAAAATCTCGAAAGACCTGTACAGGTCCTCCGAGATCTCAAACCCTTCTAAATGATGGTGGCCACTCTTGAATGACCTCCTCACACTTGCCAACGTATATCTTGCATCTCTGAACGATGTGCGCCCGATCCCGAACGCTTAGAAATCAGGCCAATGATTGAACCAAAATCGCATACGGGTTACACCATTAAACTATCACTTTTTATCTCTCAGAATATCTTGCCACTCTTTCGTATTCATCACCCGGTCAATTTCGTCGATATTTTCTCTTAACTGCTCCACGTAATTTCCTGATGTATCAAAGCGAATATACATCATCAAAAACGCCAATTTTCCAAAAGCATCTTTTTGAGGTTCTGTTTTCAGCTTTTGGGTATATTTTGTAGCCAGGTGACTGATCGCTTTCGTCCACGCTTTACTTTCGCTATCATAGTCCTTCACATGGAACTTATCCAAATACTCTTTCAAGGTCCATGTCTTATCGGTTCCACAGGGGGCTTCTACCGGCTGGATGAAGTAGCTAAACTTCAAATCTTTATCATCTGCTTCGTTGATGCTTTCCTTGTTGGGATTCATCAATTCCATCATTCGCCCCAACGGATAAATTCTACAGTTTGTCAGAAACACGTCGTGGACACTACATTCATTGTGATGAAGGAACACGCAGCTCCCATTTAGCTTCTCTTTCAGAACAACGACCGGCAGGTTACTCATCTTGCCTAAGTAGAAGTCGCATTTTTCCAGAATCACATCTCCGCAGGATTTCTTGAGGTACTTTGCCAATCTGAAAATATCCGCACTTGTCAGAATGATTGGTTCCTCTCGCTTTCGGCAGCACTTTCCACAGGCCGAACAACTAAACTTAAAAGTATCGCTATCTTCCAGTATGTGGTTCTTGTAGTATTCGTAGCGTTTCAACTGATCATCCATTATTTATCACCTTCCAAAATTCCCGATAATTTACGTCCTTTTCATCTTTGCTATAAACTGCAAATTCAATAATCATGAAATAGCTTTTGAACCTCTCCGCTATCTCACTTAGTACCTCGGCCACTACTTTAGGGTTGTTCTTACACTCTCCACAGCCCCAGGCACCTAAAATCAAGATATCAACATCATTTTCCAATGCCACTTCTATGACTCTTTCTGCTCGCCATTTAATTTGATTGCGTATTTCATTTTCAAAACTGTTGATATCTTTTTCATCATCCTGCTTTGAGCTAGCATCAGGGGCCGAACAAACAATTACGTCTATCGAAGTAAACTGCTCTTTTTCTAACCCAGGATTTCCACTGCTCGAATCTCTGATGATTTGAATTTCAGGAACATATAAACATTTGTCCTGTATGACCTTGTTCTGGCTCTCTAATGACTTCAATGCTTCATACAATGTCGTTTCTCTACAAAGGCTTGCTTCTTGGGTCTCCAACCCCTTTTCTGCCCCTTCACCCAACTTCGATGTAGGGGCGAAATCTAATACACATACCTTGGCACTTGGACAAGTCTTCTTCCAGCCCCTTGCTGCCTTTTGGGTCTTAGTTCCGGCCAGTATCACTAAGTTATTAGGTTTTCTCTTTTGCTCATCGGTTTTCCATGTATTTCTTTCGCCGATCTCATAAACCTTTGCGTTTTCAATCGACTTTGCAACTGCTTTCTTCAGTTCATCACTGTCACTTATCAGCTGCTTTGTATTCTCAAATATATCAATACGTACTTGTTGGTCTTTCGTTGGCTTCTTTACTTTTTCTTTCGGTTTATTTGCTCTTTCTTTCGGTATAGTCGCTTTCCCCTTTGTCTTACCCATATTTTGTTTCACCCCTTCCACCTTGGAGGGTGATTTTAACGCCAAATCGCTATTTTTTCAACCTTTTTTTCTAGCCACTTTTTCACTTGCTTTTTTGATGCTTCATTTCTTAAACATCACAATTTTTCCTTGTTTCTTCGGATAAACATAAAAGAGGTAAGCTTCTCACCAGTTTCTAGTGATCGGCTTACCTCTTATTGCTTGTCTTTTTTATTATAGGCCCATTTCCTCTATATTAACTATCTTCTGCCACCTTCCCTATTCTGTCATTAATTGAATCATGAGCTTTACATATAAACTTTCTTGCTCTGCCCTTATGTTATAACCGTCGTTTCTTAGCTCTATCATTATCCACCTAAATTCTTCGATGTCTTCCACTCTCAAGGGATATCTAAATATCATGTGGCTCTTTTCATTTATTAACTAGCTATTATTTACTTCCTTGATGTATATCCTCATTTTATCCTGTCTTGCGAATCTTTTTAACCACTGCTTTTGTTCATCAACTTGTTCTTTTGTCGCCCAACACAGATTATCACCTTTTAGGTTCCAGTTATTTCCATCGTTATAATAAATCATCGGATTTTCAACCATGTTTATTTCATCGAACCCGGATCTGTCCAACATCATTGCAGCTATTTGCTATGCCTTAAACCAAACTCTTTCCTCTTCATATCTTAAAGCCACTCTCTATTTGTCGGTCAGCCCGGTTTCTTTCTCTACTGTTGGCTTTCCATCTGGTGTCATCTTAATGATTTGACCGGGTTTTAAGGGGGTCCCTATACGTACTAACCCCATGCCCTTCATGATAAACATTTCACCTGTCTATTTATTATAAAGCACTTTCTTGTTCCTACTATCCTGCATCATTAGAACGGTTCCATCATTATCAAATGTCTGAACTCGATCCACCAGCTTTCTTAGTTTTTCGAGATTCTATTTATTATCAGTCATCGCTCTTTTCCTCCCTTGTTTATGTATCTATTTCCAATTCAAATGTTTCTTTCGGTTTTCTGTCTTTAACTTCCTTCTTGGGTTCCTCTGGATTTTTTCTAGGTCTTCCACGCTTTCTTATGACTCTTTCTTCTTTCTTAACTAGCTCATTGGGTTCTCCCACTGTCAGCATATCCTATATCACTTTCATTCTCTTGAGGTCTGTTTCATTTAAACCTTTCCCCTTAAGTATAAATTCAAAATACTGTAGCTGCTCATCGGTTATGTGTCTCTACATTTTTTCCATGTTTCTAGGGGTATACCACTTTATGATGTTTATAAAGGTCTTAAACTCTTCATCAGATATCTTTGGGTTTCTTACTGCTTTCACCTTTCTTAGCTTTAGCCTTAAATTGCTTTTTGAGCCTGCCAGGTTAAACTTACTTCTTGCGGTTTCCAACTGATTTCTATATTCATCATAAAGGTCTGTTCCATCTTGTTCGGTTTCATTCTGCATCAGCCTATGTATCATCAACTGGTCAGGAAATATCTTCTTCAGTTTTGTTTGGTCATACTTAAACTGGTTTAGCCCATCATACTTTCCTTCGTATTCCCCTTCATCCTCGAGCTTCCTCACTATCTTCTACATCTAAACCGTGTATTCCTTGCAGTTTAGAAACGCCATGCCAGTTCTCTAAAGGATGTCCGCATTCTTCACAAAGTACAACACTGCTTTTGCCAGTTCCAGGTTTCTCTCCGACGTCTTTAGCTTGAGGATTTGATGATAAGGATGCTCTCGAATTTTATCGGCCTCATCATACAAATCATAATTCAACTTCCTTAAGTCATTCATCAATTTATACATTTATATCACTCCTTATCCCGATAATGGTCCTATACGTTTTCAGCCACTTTTCCCACATTCCATCGCGGCCAGCCTCGATTTCAAGGTCTTACTCTGGTTTTGTAATTGATTTTGTTAAAAAGCTCTCTATTTTTTATCTTTTCACTTAAACAAAAATCTTGTTAAACTGTTCTTTCGTTTTTCTTTTGACGCTCTTTCTTCCAGATCCTCCCCCTCTTTTAACTAGGTCGTTCTTCACTTCTCTAAAGTTTAATTTCATTAAACTTAACCCCTTTGGAAGGGTCTAACCTCTTAATTCCTTTAAACCTTTATCAAATCTACGGGTTCCACCACTACCAATATGTCCTTCTGCTTTCTAACTTATCTGACTTTTGAACAATAAATTACACTTCACATTTTTTGAATATCCATGACCTATTCTATATTTCTTGGTCTTTGCTTTTATCGTTCTAATAAACCATTCTGCCTGCTCTTTTATCAATCCGATGGTCTTTACTTCTTTTTTACAACGTCCTTCCTTTTTCCAACTTATCTACCTTGTGACCATATTATTTATCATCACATAATTTCTTTCTACAAGTCCTTTTGTTCTCAATGCCCTTTTTGACCTTACAATCCCCTTGACTATCGTCCATCTAAACTTTCAAACCACTTATTTTTCTTCCAGTGATCTTATCAATTTCTGTAATGTCTTACGGCTTTTGACCAATCTTCAACCCACTACTTTCCAGTCTGAATTTGACATTACATTTATCTATTTTGACGCCCTTTCTAATTTCACATTCTTTTTCCGTTTCCACTGATCATCAACTAAACTAAGAAGCTTGCTATCCACACTATCCACCAATTTCCTACTATGTTCCTTTCATCATTATCAAGCCTCTTGTTATCTCATATCTTGATCCTTATATGAATATTTAATTGGCTATCACATTTTTTAAATTCTTTTTGTTTTAAATATTTTTCACGTCATAAATTAGGTATATCATTTTTGCTATAAACGCTCGTGTGTTTTTCAAAGGTCTTTTTCAGGGTCATACTTTCTTCTGCCTGATAAACAAAAAGGACATTGACTTTCTCACGGTCAATGTCCTCCAACAAACTTATTCTGCTTTACTTATCTTAATAGCTTTTCAATTTTATCAACGATATAACACATCAATAAGCCTAACATAATTTGAATTAAAGCTGAACATACCCAAATACTGTTCCATTCCTCTATTATATTAAACTTCATTCCATATATAAACTCTGCAACAATTTCCATTCCTACGATATTTCCAATCAACTAAGCAGCCGGCGTCATCAGTTTATTGATATCCTTTATCCAGGCATCAGCTATCACTCTAACTATCAAAGTTGTTATAACCAACACAATGATCATATATACTCTTGGGTCCACCTTATCTAATTCGAATATTTTTATTAGCATCATATCTCTCACCACCTTTCTTTTTTCTTGTTTTATAGGTCTTTCCTCGTAATTTTTGAAACCTCACCATCATCCCCACCAAACAACTTTTGAAAAATAAGTCTGAAACACCCTAATGTATACCAATTTTTTACCAATGTATCTATGTCAAGGTATATCTCTTCATCATCAATGTATGGTGACTTTTTCACCTGCCGATTTTTATTTTTTCACTTTCCTAACTTTAATCAAATTGGTTCTTAATTATCTAAAAATGATGAAATTGACTTTGGTGTATTTCATTTTTCTTAAATGTTTATCCGTTTTCTTCATTATGCCTATCTTTCCGAGTCCTTAAAATTTGCTAAACTGTATATCCTCTTTTAAATTTCAGCCTTTCTTAAACCTTTCCAAATTGTTTATCTCCTTCCTTTAATGATACTTGCTTATCACATTTGATATTGCTCCCGCCTCACCAGTTATCAAGTCTTCCAGGATTTTTGCCATGTTTCCTAACAAGATCATTAGGTTTTTCATGATATTAAACACATCAACGTTCATGATCACTATACCTGTCACCATCAGTATTATTATTCTGAATAAAACATTTTTTATCATGAAATGTCGATTCTGTTTTTATCCAAATGTCTTACGATTTTGTACTTGAGGATAAACTCAAAACTTTACCGGCTTGATACTTTTGTTAAGAGTTTAATTTCATTAAACTCTATTCACTATTCATGTCCTGCTCTTCTGCTAATGATATCTCTGCTAAATCAGAAGTTTAACTGCATTAAACTTTAGTTTAATGAAATCAAAAATTGTTTTCCGGGTGAAATAAACTTTGTTATCCGAGGTTTTTAAATGTTTTCCTCCTGATTCTAAATGTTTTCCGGGTGAAATAAACTACGTTACCCGAGGTTTTCAAACTCTAACTAACTGTTTTCCTCCTGATTCTAAATGTTTTCCTCCTACTATCTAACTGTTTTCCTCCTTCTATTTAACTGTTTTCAAACTCTATCTAAATGTTTTCCTGTCTTTGAATTGTCCTCGCGTCTTGGTACCTCTATCATGTAATTTATTTATCCCAATTATGTAAAATAAAAATCCTAACTTTCATCTTTAAAGTTTTAACCACGTTAAAATTGATTTATCTTACTAAATTTCTAAGCTCTGACTGATCTTAAAGTATATCTACGTTAAAATTGAAAGCTTTAAAACTCTGCTAAACTTTCTAAACTTGAATGTTTATCTATATGTAAAATAAAAATCCCATTTTCTTTTGTATCTGTTATTCGTTTTTTCCTAACTGTATATCTACCATGTAATTTATTTATCCCAATCATGTAAAATAAAAATCCCAATTTTCTTTCTATCTGTATATCAAGGTAAAAATTATTAAACTGCTTTCTCGTCTAAAGTTTTAACTTCATTTAAACTTTGTTTTCCTCTTAAAACTATCTGTTTATCTATGACTTTTAAAAATCCTACCCATTCTGATTAAAAGTTTAACTGCATTAAACTTTGTTTTCCTTTCAAAAATCAAATGTTTTCCTTCCAAATTTAAATGTTTTCAAACTCTGATGAACTGTTTTCAAATTCTATCCTAATGTTTAACTATGTTTAAATTGCTTTCACCTACAAATTCTATTTTGCCCATATGTATCACTTGTTTTCTCTGTATGGTCTGTTTTCCTCTTATGTAATGTTCATCTATCATTCTAAAGTTCTCATTGCATTTTTAAAAAATTTTAACTACGTTAAAATTGCCTGTTTCGCTATGCCTACCCCTTTTTTGAACAACTACAAATCCTATTTTGTCGATTTTTTTGCTATGTATTGGTTTTACATACAAATCCTATTTTGCGCTTTTTTCATCTAATGTATATCTGTTTTTTTCTTAATGATTCTCACGTGATTTTTATTTATCCTCTCCACTAAACTTTAAACCTTTTGAAACTACAAATTCTATTTTGCGTTTTTTAGGTACTGTATTACATCATTTTTTCTATATGTCGTGAAAGGGATTTTTTCACATACAAATTCTATTTTCTCAGTTAAAATTTCTTTACCCCTTGAAAACACTGGTGTTTCCAGCGTTTTCGCCGCCTCGGTTTGGCCCTTTTCCCTCATTTTTTCCCTTGCGAGAAGAAATGAGGGAAACTTTTTTCAGGCCGTCCCTACAACCTTATCCAGCAGCCTTGCGGAAGTTCGCTTGGCCTCTCTGGTGGCGTGGGCGTAAATGTTCATCGTGGTACTTACATCAGAATGTCCCAGCAGCTCCTGCACATCCTTGGGTGCTGCCCCGTGAGAGAGAAGGTTGGTCGTATATGTATGCCTCAACAGATGGAAGTGAAAATCATCCATATCCCCGATCTTCTTTCGGGAGTATCGGCATACGCTGCTGACCGTTGCAGGAGCTTCATAGGCTCCATCAGGCCGCAGGCAGACGAAGGAAACCTGGGTGTAATCTTCCGGCGGTGTCTCTGTCCGGGGCAAGGAATAGACCTCGTAGTAGGTGCGGTTCTTTTCCTTGACGATGCGATAGTAGTTTTGGGAGTACAACGGTCCGTATTTGATGCTGTTCAGCATTTGCTCCTTTTTGGCTTCCCGCAGGATAGCCGCCAGGGTGTCGCAGAAATCCACAGTACGGATTTTCTTACGCTTTGTGGGGCCGATCTGCGTTTTCTTCCTTACGGAGTCATACCGCATACTCCGGCGAATGGTGAGGCACTGTTCCTTCAGGTCGATGTCCTGCCAGGTCAGCCCGCACACCTCGCCGATACGAAGCCCGGCGAAATAGGCGATCTGGATAGGCAGTAACGCGGGATTGTGCTTTTTCTTCAAAAGCTCATTCAGCGCCAAATACTGCTCATAGGAGATTGTCGGCGTTTCAATGGGAAGGTCGCCTGTGCCATCTTCGGTGAACAGCTCATATTCATCGTCTTTGACCCGTTTCACCACATACTGCATCGGATTGAAGGTAATCAGCCTTTTTGGGAAAACCGCAAACCGGAAGGAGTTTTGAAGCACTGCCGAATACTGGCCCAGCGAGCCTTTACTCAAAGCCTCAACGGTTTTTCCATCGGGACTTGTCCCTCCGAAGCTCAACAAATCCATATAGCTTTGCAGATGGTCGGAAGTTACCGTCTTGAGCTTGCGCTTACCAATGGGGTGCTTCTTGATGCGGGAAACAGTGTTGATGTAGGCTGTCACCGTCCCATCACTCAACGAGCCGGGTTTCAGTTCTTCCTCCACCCACATATCCAGCATATCTCCCAAGGTGATGTTCTTGGCCTGTGCCAGAAACATCTTGGTTTCATAGTCCTCCATCGCCTTGCGGAGCAGAGACTCGGTTTCACTCTTGCTTTCCGTTCCCGGAAATTCTTTCTGGACACGGTTGCCGCTGGCATCCTCTACATAAAAGCGATAGTACCACTTCTTTCCTTTCTTTCTTACAGATCCTTTTGCCATAGCAAACTCCTTTCTATGCTGGCAAACGGAACCGTAGTGATGTGTCACCCTGATTATAGCAAAGGGTGGCCAATCTATCAAACATACCGCTTGCTAAATTTCAAGGTTTCAATATTTACTTCACTGCAAGGACTTGATTGCGGTCCAAAAGGTCGCGGCCTTCGTTGATCTGCATGAAACAGCAAATCACATCCACGCGGACAATAGACTTGCGCCCAATCCGCAGGACCGGGATTTTTCCCCAATCCACAAGGCGGCGGAGGGTGT
>ERZ1090878.912-NODE-917-length-14935-cov-7.742540_pt1 | contig 14935 bp, 11 predicted proteins | sample MGYA00478473_ERZ1090878 | MGnify/ENA primary metagenome ERZ1090878 (study PRJEB33644, sample SAMEA5815720) | chicken gut metagenome | biome: Chicken; feature: Gastrointestinal Tract; material: Caecum | place: Ireland | collected 2019-01-01 | study: A study of the... | reverse complement strand
TACTTTTTTCTTCTTTCCTTTTCTCCTCTGTCCAATATGTATTGTAACTCTACACATTTCATCTGAAAAAGTTTAAAGTTTGACTTGATTTTTACTTTTTATTTTAGTATAATAGCATTCGTCAATGAGACACACGGAGAGTTGTCCGAGCTGGCCTAAGGAGCACGACTGGAAATCGTGTAACCGTCACAAGCGGTTCGAGGGTTCGAATCCCTTGCTCTCCGCCAAAAACCCGCATAAAACGGTGGTTTTGTGTGGGTTCTTTTTTTATTTTGTGAAATATCTGCACATAGCTTTTTCTCAAATTGTAGCCAATTTGTAGCCACTCGATTTTCAGCGCGGAAAATCTTCATTTTCCGTAAAAACGGCGCACGTCTTTCACGTCTTTATAATATAAAACCAGCGTCGTTTAGGCGCTGGCTGGTTTTAAGGCTTTATAGGCCGCTAGTCATACCGTCCTCTTAAGGGCAGTCAAATTTTGCTGCCTTGCAGCAGCAAGCCCGAACAAGCACCCAAAATGGTGTGTGTCTTGCGTGGGATTTTATTTGGTTATTTTTGCAAGGCGCTTTTCTATTTTCAATTTGCCCTTGGTTATCTGGTCGAGCAGTTGCAGACACTGCTTGAATTCGACCGTTTTATGATAAACGATGAAATAAATCAAATTGGGGACCATGCAGCAAATTACCCCTCTGACAATCAGCAGAGGCCACTTTCCCAAATGTATTGGTATGCAAATTGCATAAGTTACAGTGCAGCTCACTACTGTGATCACGGTGTAAAGGACTAATTTTTTTAAATACGATTTTAATTGCGGCTTAGAGAACAACACGGTAAACAGATTGTGCAAAAGCCACGGCATACCGACGATCAATGTGGACAGCACGGTGGAAAGCAAAACACCGTAAATTCCCCAGAACTGTACCATGATCAGATTCATAACAAGATTTGCGCCGGCCGTAACAAGAGGGCGGAAACGATCTTCGTGCCAAATACCGGCAGCATCTTTGTAAGTATTCAGCAGTTGATTGATTTCATAAACAAAGTAATACACGCAAAAACAAATAACGGCTGAAAACCCCAGCATGAGATCCTCGCCAACCCAAATCTGCATAAACGGCTGGTAAAGGCATAATAAACAGCATGTGCAAAACCCGGCGATCCAGGCGATCAAAAAGGTAAACTTTTTTAGATCGTTAAAATTTTTCTCCTTTGTTTCCACCACAATACTGTTGCCGATCCCGGCAGTACATGCCTGGAAAATGACCGTTACAAAACCGATGATCGCAGTCAGAATGAAATAATAATTCTGATAAACGGCCAAAACCGTCAACCCCAAAAAAGCCGAAACGACGACCGTATCAGCAGAATTGACGACCACGCTCCCGATTTTTGCCGTAAACAAATCGCGGATTCTGCCATTGATAACATGCACCAGCTTTTTGTCCAGTTCGCCCTGCGCCTTGTAATTGGGGTAAATACGAGCAGCCGCGGCCGCCGTGATAATATTGGTTAAAATTTGTGTGGCCAAAACAGCAATAATATACAGATAATAATCTTTAATAAAAAAGATAATAATGAACTGCACGATATATCGAAGCGTATAGGTAACCAGATTGATCTTGCTGACTACATCGTTTCGCTGGTGTGCCTGAAACAGCGCATTCTTGTACGCAAACAGCCAATAAGAAAAAACCGTAGCCGCCAAATTCAGCCAGTATAAAACATAAATATTCAGCTCCGGCGGCAGATCGCTTTTGATCAAACGCGAAATAAGCGGCGTAAGAGCCAGGCCCACAACAGCGATCACCAGGCCGATGATCCGGTAATATGTTCTGTACAATTTCATCAATGCACAAATGGTTACGGTATCATCTTCTACAATGGGCTTGTACATTCCGAACACCATTGCACTTCCGACGCCCAGTTCTGCCAGGTTCAGCACCTGAAGAATAGAGACGAACAGACTGTCAAGGCCTAAATACTCCACGCCCATAAAATAGATCATGGCGGTGCGCACAAGGAAGGGCATGGCGCTTTGATAAATTTTTAGCGTCATGCCGAAAACAATATTACGCGTCGCGTTCTTTGTCCGTTTAAGCTTCATAACACGTTAGCTCCATCCAATACAGCATCCTTCTCCGGTCCATATAAGCCGCCTCTAAAAAAGCGGCTATAATTTTCACAATATTCTTTTCCGCCAAAAATCAATTACCGCGCAGAACCCGGCTGCGGTAGATTTTTCATTAGCCTGAAATTTAATCGCCCTGCGCGATCTGTGCAAGCAGAGACTTCGCCTCTTCTACAGTGGAGGTATCCGGCACCATCACATACGCGCGCACGCTCATGGAATACGGAACCGCATAATCGCCGGTGCCGTCCACACTGTAAGAAGTGATATCCCACTGCGGGTTGCCGGACAGCTGGTCCTGCACGACCTGCGCGATCAGATCATAGGGCACACTTGTTTCCATGTAATCCTGCAGGCTATCCAAAACAGAAAAATAATTTTTCAATATGGATGGACTGACCGCCTTTTCGGCGATTGCCTTGATGACATCCATCTGATTCTGCCCACGGTGACGGTCGCCGTCTGCATAGGCATAGCGTTCGCGGCAATAGATCAAAGCCTCTTCCCCGTTTAAGTGATTGATGCCCTGCTCAAAATGTGCGCCGCGGCTGTCAAACGCGGTATCGGAATACACTTCGATGCCGCCAAGCGCATCCACGATCTTTTCAAAGCCGGTGAAGTTGATGCGGAAATAATAATCGATATCCGTGTCATAAAGCATTTCCAGCGTATCCATACTGACCTGCACACCGTAAATGCCGGCATGCGTCAGCTTGTCGCGCGCGCCGCCGGAAATGGACAGCGGCACATAATAGTCGCGCGGCGTAGAAAGCAGAAGCACCTTGCGCGTATTTAAGTTGACGCTGGCAATAATATTAACGTCACTGCGGCCGCGTACCGGCAGCGTGCTCTCGCGCGTGTCGCTGCCGCTAATATAGATGTTGATCACGCCGTCATCCGCTACCGTAGATGACGGCGCATTTTCATTCTGTGTCTGTTCCAGGCTTTCGCTCTGCAACGCACGGATCTGATCGGCAAAATCAGTATAATTCGGTATTTCATCATACACGTCTACATAGCCTTCATTTAAAACGATGCCGCCGACCTCGCCGTCAAGCAGCGCATCGGCAAGCTGTGTCAGGCCGTTATATTCCCGGATCTGCAGCGTGAAGCCCTGCTGCTCTTCCACAGCAGAAAGGGCGGCGTCTGTATTTTCACGATCCAAGGAAGCCAAAATGCCGAATGTATAATCCCTGGCTTCTTCCAAAGTGGTGGCGGGATCCTCTGCTTTTACATAAAAAGAGACATTGACGGATTCGCCGCTGGAATCTGCGATTTGCCTTAAAGTATTTTGCGTATTCGAGATCAGTACACCGGCAACGGAATACACAGCGATGCAAAGCACCAGCCAGATCACCCCGAAAGAAAAACGCACCTTGTGCCTGCGCGGATCGGTTACCAGCAGACAAAACGCAATGAGCGTTGCCACGGCGCATGCCGCGATAACCAGCCCAATATATAATGTAGACAGCATTTGCGTGCTGATCACGGTGGCTGAAAACACAGCGGCAGCGATCAGAGCGATCAGTCCCAGGATAATACCGGGGAGCTTTTTGAGTTTGCCTTTTTTTGTTTTGTTCAAGAGAGACTCCACCTTTTGTGTTCTGAAAGGCAGGCACAGCTGCGTCTGCCTTTACATAGAACCTCTTTTTTTGAAAACGACCGCGATCGTTTTGAATAATATTTTTATATCAAGCCCCAGATTCCATTCGCGGATATACTTTAAATCCAGCTTGACCACTTCTTCAAAATCGGTAATATCACTGCGGCCGCTTACCTGCCACATGCCTGTAATTCCCGGTTTGGCGGCCAGGCGGGAGCGGTGATGCAGTTCATATTTTTCCCACTCATCCACGGTAGGCGGGCGTGTACCGACCAGGCTCATATCGCCTTTTAACACGTTAAAAAACTGTGGGAATTCATCGAGCGAACAATCACGGATAATATTGCCAAGCCCTTTTTTGACCGTACCGTCAGGCCGTTTTTTACAGCCGATGATCCGGGGGTCATATTCAAGCTTAAACATCATGCCGTCTTTAACGCGATTTTGACTTTCCAGTTCTTTCTTTTCCTGCTCGGCATTTACATTCATGCTGCGGAATTTATACATTTTAAACTTTTTGCCATTTTTGCCGACACGGATCTGGGTGAAAAAGATGGGACCGGGCGACTGAATATAGATCGCCGGCGCCAAAAACAAAAAGAGCACAGCCGTTGCCAAGCAGCCAACCAGACCGCCCACAATGTCCATGATCCGCTTCATAAGCAACTGCATGTCAGAAGCATAATTGATGCTCATGGTCAACACGGCATAATTGCCGAACCGTTCCACAACCGCTTGCAGCCATCGTCGGTGGACTGCTCATCTATTTTCAGATGGACCACAACGCCCATTTCTGACAAGCCGCTGACTATGCCCTCCGGAAGCTGCGCATCGTTCGGCACATCAAACAGCACCTCGTCTACCCAATTTCGGCAAATATAGTCAAGCATGGTCTTTTGGTTGGCCAGGACTTTAACGCCGCCGATCTCCTCGCCGGCCAGATCCCTATCTAAAATAATGATGCCCATTACTTTGTAATTTTCGTAAACGCCATTGCAGATCATTTGCGCAACATGCTGTGCACAGTCATAACATGTAACAACCAGCAAAGAATCATGCTCCAGCGTTCTTCTTTTTTTCACAAACGCCTTCCATGCGATCTTGACCACATAGCAAAGCACAAGATAGTAAAAGCCGCTCAAAAAAATAACAAGGCGCCAATACTGCTCACTGCGCATAACGATCAGATAAGCCACAAACACCAATTCGATCAGCACGGCCTGCCGGAAAGTTGCCAAAAACTCTTTCCAGTAGCCGCGCGTCAAAACATCCTGAAAAGCGCCCGTACAGATGATCACAAAAAAGTCAAACAGCAAAAGGAAAAAGAAAATGTTGCCGTACATCAAATCGATCTCGACGGTAAAGCCAAAGCCGATCCAATACACCAACAAAAGAGAAACGGCAAGGCAAAGCATATCCAGAACAATAAAATCCCAGTGCATATGTAAATTATTTTTGCTTCTTTTGTACATTTCTTTTTAGCCCTTCACACACTTAAAACAAAAACTTCACACCGCACAAATAAACGCACAAAAACAGGTTATCATCTATTGTAATAGGAATTGTATTTTCCATAATGCGACTTGTTCTTTTGATTCACGGCATTTAAAACGAAGCCACAGCACTCAATGCCGGCCTGCTGCAGCACATCGAGCTGTTCGGCCAGTTCTTTGCTGTTTACTTCGCCGGATTTCACGACGTAGATGACGCCGTCGGCCTCATGCCCGGCGATCACGGCATCCGGCACCACGCCGACCGGCGGCAGATCCAGGATGACATAGTCATAAGCCTGGCGGAAATAACCGATACATTTTTTAAACATAACGGAAGAAAGCAGCTTGGACGGGTTCGGCGGACGGTTGCCGGCACTGATGATCGACAACGGCAGATCAGAGACCTTTTTCAGGTCGTCGCGCACTACGATCTTCGTGTTGGCGATTTTTTTGATAACCAGCACAGCGGCAGTCAAAAATATGCCCAGCAAAACACCGATCGCCGTATTCCTTAACAGGTTATCGTTGCAGGGTTCTGTGGGGAGTTTGGCGTAATCGACCACTTCCACACCGCCTGCTTTGGTAATGCGAACAATTTCCACCGGCGAAACTTCGGCTACTGTATTGGCGATCTGCTGCGCCTCCTCCGGGGTGTCAGCCTGGCAGGTGATCGAAAGCACCTGCGTGTCGGTAATCACTTCTACCGTCATCTGTTCTCTTATATCCTTGGCGGTCAGTTCGGTGTCGCCGAGTTTAGAGATTGCAGCATCCAAAACAGAATCGCTTTCCAGTATCGTCTTATAAGTACCGGTCAAATCCTGCGCAGCGCTGATTTCGCTGCTGGTGATCGCGCCGCTTTGCGCCTCACTGCTGTACACATAAAGCGTAGAAGTTGCCTCGTAAGCCGGCTGTATCAGAAGCTTTGTGCCGACAGCCGCCATGACGCCGACCGCCGCGCCGATCGCAATGATCCAAACAACGTAGTGAAAAAGATATTTCGCCAAAGCCAGAAGATCGATCTCTTCTTCGACGGTTGACATTTTATTTGTTGCCATCCATACACCTCAAAGTTCAAAGTACTTTTTGCCGGACAAAATTTCGTAGAGTGAATTACTCTACGAAAGCTACGCCTACCGGCTTTTCTGAATGCCGGTTTTTATTTTTTATTGCGCAAGCTGTACAGCAGTAAAACAAACCGTATAACAGCCTGCATATTTGCAAGCAAAAGGCGTTTTGCCGTTCAGCCATTGTTTCAAAAACTTATAAAAAAATTGATTTATAACATTTTTTCAATTCGGTCTTTTTCCCGGCGGCATTTTCTGCTATAATATCTACTGTTATTTACAAACACTTTCAAAGCAAAGAGGTAGAAAATATGAGCGGATTTTTTGGTGTAACTTCAAAGGAAGACTGCGTTTTTGACCTGTTTTTCGGCACAGACTACCATTCGCACCTGGGCACAAGGCGCGCAGGCATGGCAGTGTATGACCGCGAAAACGGGTTTGACAAAGCCATACACAACATTGAAAACGCCCCGTTTCGCACAAAATTCACGAAAGAATCGACCGAAATGAAGGGCACGATGGGCATAGGCTGTATTTCGGACTACGAAGCACAGCCCATTTTGATGCGCTCTCACCACGGCACGTTTGCCATCACCACCGTTGGCAAGATCAACAACGCCGACGAGATCGTGCAAAACATCATTCAGGACCGGGTACACTTTTTTGAAATGCACGGCGGCGAGATCAACCCGACTGAACTCGTTGCTGCACTCATCAACCAAAAAGACAATTTTGTAGAGGGCATCCGCTACGCGCAGGACACGATCGACGGTTCGCTGAGTATGCTGGTGCTGACGCCAAAAGGCATTTACGCAGCGCGTGACAAAATGGGCCGCACGCCGATCGTTCTGGGCAAAAAAGACGACGGCCTTTGCGCCAGTTTTGAAAGCTTTGCCTACCTGAACCTGGGCTACAGCGACTGCCACGAGCTTGGCCCGGGCGAGATCGTTGTGTTTGACAGCGAGGGCTACAAAACGCTGGTCGCCCCCGGCAAAAAAATGAAGATCTGCACGTTTTTGTGGGTCTACTACGGCTACCCATCCTCTTCCTACGAGGGCATTTCGGTAGAAAAGATGCGCTACAACTGCGGCCGCCTACTGGCCAAGCGTGACGACGCCAAGACCGACATCGTAGCCGGTGTGCCCGACTCCGGCACGGCGCACGCCATCGGCTACGCCAACGAGTCCGGCATTCCGTTTTCCAGGCCGTTCATCAAATACACGCCCACCTGGCCGCGCTCATTCATGCCGACTTACCAGAGCAAGCGTGACCTGATTGCAAAGATGAAGCTTCTGCCGGTGCAGGACCTGATCGAGGGCAAGAGCCTGCTTTTGATCGACGACTCCATCGTGCGCGGCACACAGCTGCGTGAAACAACGGAATTTCTTTACAACAGCGGCGCCAAAGAGGTGCACATCCGCCCTGCCTGTCCCCCGCTGCTGTTCGGCTGCAAATACCTGAACTTCTCGCGCAGCAGCTCTGAGATGGAGCTGATCACCCGCCGCGTGATCAAAGAGCTGGAGGGCAAAGACCCCGACGAAGCCACCCTGCGCAAATACGCCGACCCCGACAGCGACAAGTACGCCGCCATGCTGGAGGGCATTCGCAAAAAACTGCACTTCACCTCCCTGCGCTACCACCGCCTGGACGACCTGATGGAATCGGTCGGCATCGACAAGGACAAGCTGTGCACCTACTGCTGGAACGGCGAAGAATAAAGCACAAACAAATCGAAAAGCCCGCCTGAAAATGTATTTTTCAGGCGGGCTTTTTATGCGCTGTATTGACTTGAGCCATACAAACACAAAGGCCGTGCGCCTAAGCGCACGGCCTTTGTGTTTGTGATTAAAGGAGGTATTGAAAAAGAAAAACAACTGGTCAGCTTTCCTTCTGCAACTTTACTATACACAGGAAAGATGAAAATATATCCATTTTTTTATGAACAAAAAGAAAATAATGCAACTGACCAGCCTCACTGGATTTTTTCCTCAAATTTATCCTTGGGCTGTTCAGACGGCACGGCGATCGGGTAATGCCCGGTAAAGCAGCCGTCACAAAAAGAGCAGTTCGATTTTTCCGCCAAATGATGCGTGGCCTCCACGCTCAGGTAGGCAAGGGAATCGGCGCCGATCTCGCGGGCAATTTCATCGATCGTGTCGAACTGACAAGCGATCAGATTTTCCTGCGAGTCCACATCCGTGCCGAAAAAGCACGGGTGGCGAAACGGCGGGCTGGAAATACGCACATGCACCTCTTTGGCACCGCCGTCACGCAGCAGCTGCACGATACGGGCGCAGGTGGTGCCGCGCACGATGGAGTCATCGATCATGATGACCCGTTTGCCGGCAATATTTTCACGAACGGTGTTCAGCTTGATACGCACCGCATCCTCCCGCTGCCCCTGGGTAGGCTGGATAAAACTGCGGCCGATGTACTTATTTTTGATAAAACCGATACCGTATGGAATGCCGCTTTCCTGTGCGTAGCCGAGCGCCGCGTCAATACCGGAATCCGGCACGCCGATCACAATGTCGGCATCCACCGGGCTTTCCTGCGCCAGAAAACGGCCGGCACGCATGCGCGCATGCTGCACCGAAGAGCCCTCGATGACGCTGTCCGGGCGTGCAAAATAAATATACTCAAACACGCAGATGTGCGGCTTTGTTTTGCCGCAGTGCGTTTTGATGGAGCGCATCTGCCCGTTTTCAAACACCACGATCTCACCCGGCAGGACGTCGCGCACAAACGCGGCGCCGATGGAGTCGAGCGCACAGCTTTCGCTGGCCACCACATAAGCCTGCTCGCCAAGGCGGCCGATGCAAAGCGGACGGAAGCCCTGCGGGTCACGAAATGCGATCAGCTTGGTCGCCGTCATCACCACGCAGGCGTAGGCGCCGCGGATCTGCGTCATGACATGCTCGATCGCCTGCTCGGTCGTTTTTGTTTTTAAACGCTCACGCACGATGGAATACGCGATCGACTCCGTGTCGGACGTGCTGTGAAAAATGGCGCCGGTCAGTTCAAATGAACGGCGAATGTCATACGCATTGACCAGATTGCCGTTGTGCGCAATGGCCATGTTGCCCTTCATATGCCGGATCACCAGCGGCTGGATGTTGGAAAGCGCATTGCCGCCCGTGGTGGAATAACGCACATGGCCAACGGCAATGTTGCCAAGGCCAAGGCTTTCCAGCCGGCTGCGCGTAAACACCTCCTGCACCAGGCCGCTGCCCTTTGCCTGGGCGAAAACGCCGCGGTCATTGACCGCAATACCGCAGCTTTCCTGCCCGCGGTGCTGCAGCGCGTAAAGCGCCAGATAGGCGGCGTGCGCCACATCGCAGGTCTTATTCTCATAAATTCCGAAAACGCCGCATTCCTCATGCAGTTGATCAAACACCGAGCATTCCTCCATTAGTTTGGCGTATATAAATTGGCGTACGGCCTGGATGTAGCCGGGAAAAGCTTTTTAAATTCTTTTTCCATGACCTTGTCAAAGTCCTCGTCAAAATACTTGCAATACTTCTTTACATAAGCGGCAACTTCTTTTTGCTCCTGCGCATCTAAAGACGCCACACGGATGTTGTCGCTCAGATTTTCCTTCGGGAAACTGCCGCGCACAAAGATCTTGCCGCCGTGCATGCCGGAGGCGCAGTGCGTGCCGAACAGCTTTTCGCCGCGCTTCAAATGCAGGCCAAGCAGAATGACCGTGCCGCCCGCCATATATTCACCCAGGAACGAACCGGCATTTTTGCCGATCACGATGACCGGGTGCATCTGTTCAAATTCCTTAATATGGATGCCGCCGCGGCAGGCGACGCTGTTTTGCACAAAGATCTGCCCGTCGCGCATGCCGTAGCCCATGGCGTCGCCGCAGTGGCCGTAAACGACGATCTCGCCGCCGTTCATGGTATTGCCGACCGCATCCTGGCAGTTGCCGTGCACGATCACACGGCCGCCGTTCAAATAGCAGGCCAGGTCGTTGCCGGGCGTACCGTAAAGTTCCAGCGTTTTGCCGGCGTCCATGGCACAGCCAAGATAGCGCTGGCCGTTCAGATTTTTGACTGTAACGCGGTTTTGCTTGCTCAAAAGCTCTTTCACTTTTTCGTTGACCACTTCATAGCGGTCGAGTCCGGCCTCTACGATCATATCTTTACGCCTCCTGTCAGTTTGGTGATCCTTGTCGGCTTATCAAAATAAAACAGCGACGGCGTTTCCATCACATCGCAGCAAAGCGTGCCAAGGTCTGTCGCATTTGCGATCAATGCCGTATAAATGCCGGCGTTTTCAGACGCGTTGATCAGAATATAGCCGGCCAGCCGGTTTTCATGCAGTACCAGGCGTTTATAAGACTCCTCGCCTGCCTGCACACGCACCGTATATGTCTCATCCGGCGGGCTAACAATGCCGCAGGTACTGATGCGCATGCCGTAAAAATCGATCGCATTGACCGAAAAGGCCGGTTCGCCGTCCTGCTGCACGCCGCACATGTGCATGCCTGCCGCAATGCCCTGCTTTACGGCGTTCGGCCACAGGGCAATGATCTTACGCTGCCCATCCAGCATATCCACACTGGAAACGCAGTCGCCGGCCGCAAAAATATCGGGATCAGAGGTGGCCATTGTCTTCGGGTCAGTCACAATGCCGCGCGCAACTTCCAGGCCGCAGGCCTCGGCAAGTTCCGTATGCGGGCGCACACCGACAGCGGCGACCAAAAGATCGCAGCGCAGGCGTCGTCCGCTTTTCAGCTCTACCGCTGTCACTTTGCGGCCGCGGGATTCTGCCTTTACGACGGTGTCTTCCAGGCAGAACGTCAGGCCGTTTGCCTCCAGATGCTTCTTAACGGGCTTGGCAGCGCCCGTGTCCAGTATGGAGGAAAGCACACGGTCGGCCAGTTCCACAACCGTGACCGACTTGCAGACTTTGGAAAGACCCTCCGCCGCTTTTAAGCCGATGAGACCGGCGCCGACCACAACGGCACGCGTTTCCGGCCCGGCGGCCTCTTTGATTTTTTTGACAGAAGCAAAGTCCAAAAACGTGTAAACATTGTCTTTGCGCTCCACATTTTCCATCGGCGGCACAAACGGCTTGGAGCCGGTCGCAATGCAGAGCTTGTCATAAGGGTACTTCCTGCGGCCGCAGAAAACGGCCTTGGCACTGCGGTCGATCTGCGTGACTTTGGAATTGGTCAAAACTTCTATATTTTTCTGCCGGTAGTAGGCGCTTTTGCGCAGGTACATGCCGCTTTCACGCACAGAGCCTTTTAAATAATACGAAATGGACGGACGGCTGTACGGCAGGTACGCCTCATCCGTCAGCACCGTGATGCGGCCGGTCCTGTCGTGGCTGCGGATCGTCTCCGCCGCAGCCAGCCCGGCGGCCGACGCGCCGATGATCACATAATTCATGTCTCGTCGCCTCCGTCCTCTAAAAATACAAGCGCCCGGTTGGGGCAGTTTTGCACACAGGCCGGCGGTTCCTCGCCGCCGCACAGGTCGCACTTATAAGCGACCGGGCCGGGGATGATGCAGCCGACCGGGCAGACGGAAAGACACGTCATGCAGCCGATGCAGCGGTCCTGGTCCACCGAGACGATGCCGGTCTTCGGGTCTTTGGACATGGCGCCGGTAATGCAGGCTTTGACACAGGCCGGGTCGTCGCAATGGCGGCAGTTGACGGCAACAGACACCATGTTGTCACCGTACACCTTTACACGCGCCGGTGCAAGATCTTCCGAATGAAACGCTTTTAATATGTCTTTGGACTGCGAGTGGTTGACCCGGCAGTACACTTCACAAAGGTGGCAGTTCACACAATACTGCTCTCTGGCAAATACTTTTTTCATACCGAACCTCCTTACTCGCCGGCGTGTTTGATGCCGAGAATGTCGAGCTCTTTCTGCGACAGGCCGATGCCGCGCAGCATCAGGCGGTTGCCGCGCAGAGAGTCGATGGCGTTAATGCCCATGCCGCCCATGATCTCTTTGATCTCATGGTTCCAGGCATTGATCAGATTTTCCACACGCTTGTGCGCGATTTCCGGGTTCAGCCGCTTGGTCAGATCCGGCCGCTGGGTCGCAATACCCCAGTTGCATTTGCCGGTGTTGCACTGGCGGCACATATGGCAGCCCATAGCGATCAGCGCAGAGCTGGCGATATAGCAGGCGTCGGCGCCCAGCGCAATGGCCTTAACGATGTCGCTGGAGCAGCGGAACGAACCGGCGGCGATCAGCGAAACGCTGGAGCGCAGGCCTTCGTCGCGCAGACGCTGGTCGGCCGCAGCAAGCGCAAGCTCGATCGGGATGCCGACGTTGTCACGGATGCGCGTCGGCGCGGCGCCTGTGCCGCCGCGGTAGCCGTCGATCACGATGATATCTGCACCGGCGCGCGCAATACCGGAGGCGATGGCCGCCACATTGTGTACGGCAGCGATTTTAACCGAAACCGGCTTTTTATTGTCGGTCGCCTGCTTCAAACTCCAGATAAGCTGGCGCAGGTCTTCGATCGAATAAATGTCGTGGTGCGGAGCCGGCGAAATGGCGTCTGAACCGACCGGGATCATACGGGCATTGGAGACCTCCACATTGACCTTTTCACCGGGCAAATGGCCGCCGATGCCGGGCTTGGCGCCCTGACCGATCTTGATTTCCACATACCGGCAGTTGTTCAGGTAATCTTTGTGCACGCCGAAACGGCCCGAAGCGACCTGTACAACAGCGCAGTCGCCATATTCATGCAGATCGGGATGCAGGCCGCCCTCACCGGTGTTGAAAAGCGTGCCCAGGTTTTTCGCCGCAATGGCAAGGCTTTTCTGTGCATTCAGGCTGATGGAGCCGAAACTCATGGCAGAGAACAGAATAGGCGTTTCCACCACGACCTGCGGCGGCATATCGGTCACCGATTTGCCCTTGCGCTCCACCTTCAGCTTGTCGGGCTTGCGGCCCAGGATGGTGCGGATCTCCATCGGTTCGCGCAGTGGGTCGATGGACGGGTTAGTGACCTGGGCGGCATTCAAAAGGATCTTATCGAAATAGATCGGATACGGTTCCGGATTGCCCATTGCCGACAGCAGCACAGAGCCCGTATCGGCCTGGCGGCAGATCTCTTTTTGATAGCGCGCCGTCCAGTTGGCATTTTCACGGTAGTCGCAGACATATTTTTCCACGCGCAACGCACCGGTCGGGCAAAGGTCCACGCAGCGGTGACAGGCCACGCAGGCCGTGCTGTTGGAGATGACTGTTTTGCCGTCATCCGCAAACGAATGCACATCAAAGCAGCATTGGCGCACGCAGCAGCCGCAGTTGATGCAAAGCTCCTTGTCGCGCACGATGCGGAACTCCGGCGGGATGAAATGGATCATAATGCAGCCTCCTCCTTATGTTCTACCGGCACAAAAACCGGTTCGCTGCCCGAAACGGACCAGACTTTTTCCGGGTCCGGGCAGATAATGCGAATGGCGCTTTCCTCAGACGCGAAATAAGCGCGGTTGCCCTTGGTGGCAGCTGTCAGGGAGCGCAGCTTCAGCCGGTCGTTGATGGCAAGCAGACCCTGCTTGGAGCCGACGATCACGGAAAACGGGCCGTTGACGAGCGCGCCGCTGTAAATGGAGCGAAGCTGGGTGAAGTAATTGCGCTTTTCCTCGGGCATTTTGTCGATCTCGTCCCACTCGGGCGCCGTCAGCACATCGGCTGCCACATCGATGGGCAGCTGATGGTGGCGCACAAGGTGGTCGAACAAATATGTAATGACCTCCGTGTCGGTCTGCAGCGTACAGCGGTAGCCAAACTGCTCAATATAGCGGCGGTTGGCGTCGTAAGACGAGATCTCGCCGTTGTGCACGATGGACCAGTCAAGCAGCGTGAACGGGTGCGCGCCGCCCCACCAGCCGGGCGTGTTCGTCGGAAAGCGGCCGTGCGCCGTCCAAAGGTACGCATCGTAATTTTCAAGCATGTAGTACTCGCCGACGTCTTCCGGGTAGCCAACGGCTTTAAAAGCGCCCATGTTTTTACCACTTGAAAAAATGAACGCACCGCCGATCGACGTATTTACACGCGTCACACAGCGCGACGTATATTCCTCTTCGTCCAGGCGTGACTCATGCATGCGCACCTTGTTCGGCACGGCAAAGTAACGCCAAATGTCCGGCCCATGGCCGATAGACGGCACCTTGCGCACCGGGATGCGCTCGCTGACGTCCACATTGAAATGCTTGAACAAAAACTCTTCACAGGTGCGTCTGGCAGCATCATTGTCATAAAACACATGAAACGCGTAGGACTCGGCGTGCTCAGGATAAATGCCGTAAGCCGCAAAGCCGCCGCCGAGACCGTTGGAACGGTCGTGCATCAGTGAAATGGAACGAATGATCTGTTCGCCGCTGAAACGTTCGCCCTTGCGGTCCACAATGGCTGCGATCGCGCAGCCGGACGGGATCCTGACCTGCCCCTCTTTAAGCATAAAACCATCTCCGATATACCTTTTATTGTACAAAAAGCAAAGAACTAGTACATTTTAATGATAATACAGATATGCAAATCCGTCAAGTATCTGCACATAAAATATAGCCGCCTTTACCATTCTATTTCTTGTTCATTCTGACGAAAACGGCCGTTTTTTTGGTGTTTTTTGCTGTTTTGGCACTGTGTTTTCAG
>ERZ1090878.908-NODE-913-length-14959-cov-22.737520_pt1 | contig 14959 bp, 15 predicted proteins | sample MGYA00478473_ERZ1090878 | MGnify/ENA primary metagenome ERZ1090878 (study PRJEB33644, sample SAMEA5815720) | chicken gut metagenome | biome: Chicken; feature: Gastrointestinal Tract; material: Caecum | place: Ireland | collected 2019-01-01 | study: A study of the... | reverse complement strand
CAGCCGGGGCGGGCGCAGCGGCCGCAGGCGCCGGGGCCGGGGTCTTGGGGGCGACAGCGCCGCCCGCGGTCTCTTCAACGGTGACATCGTAAGCAACGCCGTTTACAGTCACGGTAAGATGTTTCATGGGAAGGTCCTCCTTATATCAAATACAACAGGTTTTTTACAGGGTGATGTTGCCGTGCTTCTTCGCCAGGCGCACAGCCCGCTTGCTGGCCAGCATGTCCAGCGCCTGCACAACAGCCGTGCGCACTTCCGCCGGTTTGACAGCCGCATCGGCCGCGCCGCCGGCCACCGCCGCGCTGGCGCCGGCCACCTTTTCGCGGTACTCGGCCGCCTTGGCCTTGGTCGCTTCCTGGATGTTGTCCGAAGCGTCGATCTCATCTTTATACAGGACGCTGACCGCCGCTTCCGGCGCCAGCGGCGCAATGGTGCAGCCTTCCACCGCCACGCGCCAGTCGGCCGACGCCGCAAAGACCGTGTAGACAGGGCCGACTGCCTCGCCGGCCAGCACCGCCACCTTCACCGTGGTGGCTTCGGCGTAAACGCCCGCCAGACGGGCCGCCTGCCGGATACCGCCCGCCATGTCGTCGCCTTCGCTGCGGACAAAGCCGGTGGTGTTCACGATGGTCAGGACCGGGATGCTGTAGGCATCGCACAGCCGGATGAACCGGGCCGCCTTGGCCGCACAGTGATGGTTCATCGAACCGGCACCGGTGGCCACAATGCCGACGGTGGTGCCGCCGGCCGTGGCCAGCGCCGTATATACGGCCTTGCCGTAGCCGCCGTACAGTTCGATCACGCTGTCGGCATCCGCCAGAGCCGCAGCCGCAGCCTTGGGGTCGTACTTGGCCAGATTCAGCGCAGAGGAGGGCGCCGCGAAGTCAAAGACAGCCGGGCCCGCCAGGTTGTTCGAAGGCATCAGGCCGGCGATGCGGGCTGCCTTGGCCGCCGCGTCCGCAGCGTCCTTGGCCACGATGGCCGCCACGCCCGCACGGGCCGCAAACGCGGAGCCGCCGGCTTTTTCCACCTTGTCCTCGCTGTTGAAGGGAGCGTTGAGGAAGAGTTCGCCCTCTTCGCTCATGATGCACACGTCGGCAGCGGCGGCCTGCACGGCAGCCGAGCCGGCGCAGGTGCCAACGACCACTGCGATCTGCGGCACAACGCCCGAGATCCGGGCGATCTCAGCCATCAGGCGGGAATTCGCATTCAGCAGTGCAAGGCCGCCTTCCAGGCAGGCGCCGTTGGAGTTGTAGAACGTGACGACCGGCGCCCCGGTCTGGGCAGCCATTGCCAGGACACGGATATTCTTTTCGATATCATTGACGTCCAGGGGCTGACCGTTCTGGAACACGACATACACGCTCTGACCATTGGCGCAGCCGTAAGCAGCGCTGACCGGGCCGTCTGTGTACAGTGCGGTATAGGTCCCATCATCAAAGAATGCGGCAAGAGTTTCCGTCTTGCCAGGTTTTGTTGCAGCCATGTACTGACCTCCTGTTTCAGTTGGAATGCGAAGTGAAGGCAGGCGAACCCGTCTCACAATGCCATACTAGGTTGATTATACTACTTTCTCAGCTCAGGCACAAGTGGATTTTGTGCAGAAAGCGGGAATTTAGTCAGGATTTTTCCACATTTGTCCCCTGCGGTCCCTCTGACGGGCGCGCGCCGGGCTTGCCGCCGGATTTCAGCGCCGCGTTGCGCAGCGCCGTCACTTCCGAGCGCTTGAGTTCACGCCATTCGCCGGGCGGCAGCATCCCCAGTTTGACGGGGCCTTCCGCGCTGCGCTTGAGACGGATCACCTCCAGCCCCACGGCTTCGCACATGCGGCGGATCTGCCGGTTGCGTCCTTCGTGCAGGGTGATCTCCAGCACCGTGCGGCCCGGCTCATCGCTGGCCACATGGATCACCGCCGGCGCTGTTTTGACCCCATCGTCCAGCACCACGCCGCTGGCGAGCTTCACGATCTGCTCCTCAGTGGCGTGGGGGCGCACCGTGACCCGGTACAGCTTGCTCACCCCGCCGGAGGGGTGCATGAGCAGGTTGGCGAAAGCGCCGTCGTCGGTCATCAGCAGCAGGCCCTCGCTGTCCTTGTCCAGCCGGCCCACCGGGTAGACACGGCGCCCCACCCCCTTGACCAGATCCATCACCGTCTTGCGGCCCCGCTCGTCCGACGCCGTCGTGATGTAGCCGCGGGGTTTGTGGAGCATCAGATAGATGTATTTCCGCTTGCGCACGATGCGCATGTTCTTGCCGTCGATGGAGACTTTGTCATAGTCCGGGTCCATCTTGTCCCCCAGTGTGACCGGGTGGCCGTTGACCTTCACCCGCCCCTCCTCGATCAGGCGCTCCGCCGCACGGCGGGAACAGATCCCCTGGTCGGACAGTACTTTCTGTATCCGTTGTTCTGCCATTCTTCGTTTCCTTTCAAAAAGGCGCAAAGGGCCAGAGCCGCCTTGCGCCACCGTTTTTACTTATTTGCCGGCCTGGTCGGCGGCGGCATCCGCTTTTTCCGCCGCCTCAAACGCCTCTTTGGCCGCTTCCTTGGCTGTCTCGCGGCTCGGTTTGCCGCGGCCCAGCATCGCGGACAGCTTGTCCACCAGCTCCGGCAGCGCACTGATCGCGTTGTCGATGGTGCCCGCATGTTCCATCAGCTGCATGGTGCGCACGCCGGACGGCGAGATGACCAGGAAGGCCACCGGCGAAATGGAGATGCCGGCGCCGGAACCGCCCCCGAACATCTCCTTGCTGGCCTTGGCCCCCACGTCCGACCCGCCGGACGCAAACCCGAAGGTCACCCGGGACACCGGGATGATCGTGGTCTCGGCATCCACCTTGATCGGGTCCCCGATGATGGTGGAGGAATCCACCATATCCCGTACCTTGTCCATCGTAATCCCCATCATGCCCTGCAGCGGATGTTCTGCCATGATAATTACCTCCTTATGTCCAGTTGCACATCAAGCGCCGAGTTGCCTCAGTATGGTATGCAGCGGAATCTCGCCGGTCTTTTCATCCTTGCGCATCAGCGTCCGGACAACCAATAATATTATATACATTCTGGAAAGGATTTGGCAAGATATGCTGCGCTTTTCTTTTTGTTCCCCGGTGAAATCCGGTTCCAGGCGGAGCAGATCCGACTGGATGGTCAGGTGGTCCCGCGTCACCGCCAGGGCGGTGTTGCAGGCAGCCATGTACGCCCCGTAGGAGATGGCGGTGTCGGCCGCATCCGCCCCGGTGACAGTCCAGAAAACCTTCAGATGGCACACCCGCACCCGGCGCAGCCATTTGGCCCGCTGGGGCCACAGCGCCCCGGCCAGTGTCCGCCCGGCGGCCAGCAAACCGCCCCAGTCCGGCTGCCCGCCCTCCGGTGTTCCGGCCGCGGCGGGGTCCGGTCGGGCCTGCGGCGTCTGGCCGTCCGCCTTTGGCGGCTGTGGTGTTCCCGCCGGCGGCGTTTGGGATCTCTCGGGTTCCCGGGACGGCTGCGCTGGTCGGTCTGCCCGGGGAGCCGGAGCTTCCGGCGGCTGTTTTGGTTTGCGTTTCGGTCTGCGCTTGGCTTTCCCGGTGGTGGCCGAAGGGGCATCCGGCCCGGCCGGCTGGTCCGGGAACGGATACAGCGGGAACCGCAGCGGCCCCGCCTTTGCCTGCCAGACGGCCCCTTCTTTGGCCGACCAGCGGATGTCCAGCCCCACCGGCAGCAGCAGGATGCCGGCAACCGCCAGAAGCAGGAGCCCCAACACGATACCGAGAATCTGCAAAGCCAGCAGCACCCCGCCCAGTACGGCGGTCACAGGGTTTCCTCCATCGCCATCTGCCGGGGCAGCGCTTCCTCCCCGTCGTCCGCCGGTCCCAGGTTCGGTTCCCCCTCTTCATGCAGCGGCGGCAGATCCGCCAGACTGCCCAGGCCGAACACCCGCAGGAAGGTATCCGTCACCCGGAAAGCCACCGGCTTTCCGGGCAGGTCCAGCCGCCCGGCCTCCTCGATCAGCCCCCGTTCCAGCAACTTGCTGACGGTGGAGGAGGAATCCACCCCGCGGACCTGCTCGATAAAGCTGCGGGAGACCGGCTGGTTGTAGGCGATGACCGCCAGGACCTCCAGCGCGGCCGGGGAAAGCGGCGCATTGTGGCGGGTATCCAGCACCCGCTTGACCATCTCTCCATAATAAGGGCGGGTGGCCATCTGCCAGCGGCCGCCGTCAAACTGCAGCAGCATCAGGCCGCTTTCCCGCGTATCATACTCGGCCTGCAGCGTGCGCAGCAGCTCTTCCGCCTGCGCCGGGTCGATGCGCATGGCCTCCGCCAGTCGGGCCGCCTCCACCGGTTCGGCGTTGGCAAACAGCATCGCCTCCAGCGCACCCAGCTTCTGTTGCTCATTCATGGGTCGTTTCCCCTTTTCTCTCGGTTGTTGCGCGGCGTCTGCGGCGGTCCATCTCCAGCCCGCCGTCGTCCCGGATCCGCACCCGCCCGGCGCGGATCAGCTCCAGCAGTGCCAGAAAGGTGGCCACATTGGTGCTGCGGCTCTCCTCCCGGCTGAACAGCTGCCCCATCCGGCGCAGCGTGCCCTGCAAAAGTCCCCGCAGCATGTGGGCGACCCGGCTGGTGACCGATACGAAAGGCGCCGTCACCAGGGGTTCAAAGCGCTGCTGGGTGGGTTTTCTCTTCCGCAGGCTGCGCCCCATCAGGCTGAACCAGGCCTGGACCAGCCGGTCCGGGTCCTGCGGACGGGTGTACTCCGCCGGCCCTTCCAGCGGCATGGGACTGCGCACCGCCGTATACAGGTCCCGCGCACGGCTGCCCAGCTCGGCAGCCACCCGCTTGCAGGTACTGTACTCGATCAGCCGTCCGGTCAGTTCCGCCTTCATGCGCTCGGCCTCCGGGCTGCGGGGCAGCAGCAGCGCACTTTTCATCTGCACCAGATGAGCCGCCATATCAATGAACTCGCTGGATACCTCCATGCGGTCCTGCAGCGAGGCGATCGCCGCCGTGTACTGGTCGATGAGCTCCATGATGTTGATGTCACAGAGATTCATCTTGTTTTTTCCGACCAGATAGAGCAGCAGGTCCAGCGGCCCCTCAAAATCCTCTATGTGAAAGGTCAATACTTCCATACGTTCGATCAATCGTTACCCCAACCATCCATCAACAAAACCGGTGGCCAGATCCATCCCGCGCCACACGGCATTCACGCAGAACGAAAGCGGCCCGTCCAGAAAGCCGAACAGCACAAGCAGCAGCACCGCCGCCATGATATACCGCTCATAGCGCATCGCCTGAAAATACAGCCGCTGCGGCAGGAACAGGAGGAAGATCCTGCTGCCGTCAAAAGGCGGGATGGGCAGCAGGTTGAAAACCGCCAGGCTGATGTTCAGCGAGATCAGAATGCTCAAAAAGTCCAGCAGAACGGCGGCCGCCGCCCCGTGGGCCCCATAATACAGCAACTTATAAAGAAGGAGGCAGACATAGGCCAGCAGCAGGTTGGCCGCCGGGCCGGCTGCCGCCGAAATGGCCATGCCGGCTTTCGGGTTGCGGAACCGGCGCACATCGATCCCCACCGGTCTGGCCCAGCCCACGCCGCCCAGAATCATGCACAATGTGCCCATCCAGTCAAAATGGCGCATCGGATTCAGCGACAGGCGGCCGGCATTTTTGGCGGTGGGGTCCCCCAGCCGCCAGCTGACCAGCGCATGGGCGGCCTCATGAAAAGGGATGACCAGCAACACTGCGGCAGCGCGCAGCAAAAAGGTATACAGGGCATACGGGCCAAGCAGGCCATTCATGGCAGTTCCTCAAATCTTCTGTAAAGTCTGTGCCTATTATACTGTATTCAACGCCCCAAGACAAGTGGTTTTGCCCCGGCACCCCAGGCAGGCCGGGACCGCGGGGAAGATTTTTTTCAAAGTTCTTGAAAAAATGCTTGCTTTTTTCGTTCAGATTTGCTATGATAGTACAGCTATGTAAAAGGAGGTGCAAGCTATGGCCAAATGTGCATGCTGTGGCAAGGGTGTTGCGTTCGGCATCAAGGTATCCCACTCCCACCGTCGGAGCAATCGTACCTGGAGCCCCAACGTGAAGCGCGTAAAAGCTGTCGTGGATGGGTCCCCGAAGTATATCTACGCCTGCACCCGCTGCCTGCGTTCGGGCAAGGTCACCCGCGCAGTCTGAGTATGTCCTGATCAAAATTGCCGGTCACTGCTGTGGCCGGCTTTTTCTGATTCATTGCAAGGAGGATGTTTCCGATGCTGCCCAACGATCCCATGATCCTGTTAAGCTATGTCAACACCAAGCTGCGGGACCGCGACGCCAGCCTGGACCAGTTCTGCGACCGGGAAGGCGCCGAGGAAGCGGCCCTGTGCGCCAAACTGGCCGAGATCGGGTTTGTGTACAGCCCCCAGCGCAATCAGTTTGTGTAATCGCCCCGGCGCGGTCTTTTGTGCGCAAGACCGCCCGGGTTTTATTGTGTTAAGGAGGAAGGCCCCGTGAATTTTGTGTTCATCTCACCCCATTTTCCCAAGACCTACTGGAATTTCTGCGACCGGCTCAAGCGCAACGGCGCCAACGTGCTGGGCATCGGCGACGCGCCCTATGAGGAGATCCCCGAAGGGCTGAAGCGCTCCCTGACGGAATACTACCGTGTGGACAGCATGGAAAACTACGACGCCATGGTCCGGGCGATGGGGTATTTCACCTTCCGGTACGGCAAGATCGACTGGGTCGAGAGCAACAACGAGTACTGGCTGGAGCAGGACGCTGCGCTGCGCACCGATTTCAACATCAATACCGGCGCCAAGCGCGACTTCATTGACCGGATCAAGCTGAAAAGCCGCATGAAGGAAAGCTACCGCGCCGCCGGGGTGCCTGTGGCGCGCCATCACATGGTCACTACGCTGGAAGCGGCGCTGCCCTTTCTTGACCAGGTGGGGTACCCGGTCATCGTCAAGCCGGACAACGGCTGCGGGGCCGAAGCCACCTACAAACTGAGCAGCCGCGCCGAGCTGGAGCAGTTTTACCGCACCAAGCCGCCGGTCCCCTATATCATGGAAGAGTACATCACCGGCACCATCGTCAGTTTTGACGGCGTGGCCGACAGCCACTGCGTGCCGCTGTTTTACACCAGCAACTACTTCCCCACCCCGATCATGGACATCGTCAACACAAACGGGGATCTGTCCTACTGGACCCAGAAGGAAGTGCCGGAGGATCTGCGCGACGTGGGGTTCCGCACCATCCGGGCCTTCGGCGCGAAGAGCCGTTTTTTCCACTGCGAGTTTTTCCGACTGACCCAGGACAAGCCGGGCCTTGGCCGGACCGGCGACTATGTGGCACTGGAAGTAAACATGCGCCCGGCCGGCGGCTACACCCCCGACATGATCAATTTTGCCAACAGTGTGGACTGCTACCAGATCTGGGCCGACATGGTCTGCTATGACGAACTGCGCAGCCAGCGCCTGGACCTGCCCCACTATTACTGTGTGTACGCCGGCCGCCGGGACGGCAAAGCCTACGCCCACAGCCATGAGGAGATCCTGGCGGCATACGGCAGCCGGATGAAGATGTGCGACCGAATTCCCGATGCGCTGGCGCTGGACCTGGGCAACCAGATGTATGTGATCAACGCCGATACCGAGGAGGAGCGGGACGCTTTTATCCGGTATGTCCAGGCCCTTGCCTGATGCCGGCCCGCCGGGTGTGGGCCGGCGGATTCTTTGCCGCAGCGGGGGAAAAATTCCTGTTTCCCCTGTTTACAGCGGCAAGGGAAAAGGTGTACAATACAAAATATTGATTTGATTTCCCTGAACCTGCCCTTTCAGCCATTCCCGATTCAAGAGGAGGAACCGGAAAATGAGAGATCTGTACCGCCTGCTGGCAGGTTTCTGTGCCGCGGCGCTCTGCTTGGCCCTGGTCGGATGCCAGAACAAGCAGGACAGCATTGAGATCCCGACATCGGACCCCGCCACCGCCGAGACGGCCGCAACGCCGGAGAAAGCCGCCCCGGCCGCCAGCGCCCTGCCGGTTGGCACCGATGCCACCGTTTTGCCCCAAACCCCCGACGCCGGGCGCAGCTATGTGGATGAGACGCTGTTCATCGGCGACTCCAACACGGCCCGCTACATGATGTACGCCGACGAGACCGGCACCGCCTTCACCTCGCTGAAAAACAACATCGGCGTGGTCAGTATGGGGGCCGGCGCGATCACCACCCTGAAATGTGAGCAGTTCAAGGGCGACAGCCAGATGTATACCATCCCCGACGCCGTTGCCAAACTCAAGCCGAAACGAATCATCATCTGTTTCGGCACCAACAATCTGGGCGGGTCATCCACAGACGCCACCGGCTTCATCAGCACCTACGAAAAAGGGCTCAAAGCCATCATGGAAGCCTGGCCCTATGCAGATCTGATCGTCAGCGCGATCCCGCCGCTGGACAAGCAGCGGGAAAACACCAACCTGACCATGACCCAGGTGGACGCCTACAACGCCGCTTTGGTGGAGATGTGCGAGGCCAACGGATACAAGTTCCTCAATTCGGCAGAAGTGCTGCGGGACGATGCCACCGGCTGGGCCAAGAAGGATTACACCCTGTCTGACGGCGTCCACCTGAGCAAAACGGCCGTGACCGCCTACTTTGAGTATGTGCGCACCCACGCCTACCAGACCGAGGACCGCCGCCCGCAGCCGCTGGGCACCATCCCCGAGCCGGACGGTGTGCCGCTGGGGCTGATCTCCTCCGACCCGATCGCCGTGCGCGGCGCCAAGGTCCCGGTGGAATTTGTCTCGGCCGGCGGCGGCTCGATCAGCGGTTCCACCAGCCAGCTGGTCAAGAAGGGCGGCACCTGCTCCACCGTGACCGCCGTGCCGGAAAGCGGCTGGAAGTTTGACCACTGGTCCGCTTCCATCGGGTCTGCCGGCGGCAGCGCCAGCCTGACCTTCACCGTTCCCACCAACGCCGACGCCGGCGGCGTGGTCATCACGGCGCACTTTACGCCGGATGCCCATGACCACGATTTTGTCGAGGTAGAGGGCAGCAAGACCGCCCCCGGCTGCGAGACCAAGGGCTTCGTGAAGGAAGCCTGCTCCATCTGCGGCGAGGTGCGGGAGCGGGAACTGGACGCGCTGGGTCATGACTGGGACGGCGGCGCCGTGACCAAGGAGGCCGCCCCCGGCGTGGCCGGTGAAAAGACCTTTACCTGCAAACGGTGCGGCACCACAAGGACGGAAAGCATTGCGGCGCTGGCGGTGACCCCGCCGCCCACCGCCGCCCCCACTCCGGTCCCGGCCACACCGGCGCCGGCCACACCGGCGCCGCAGCCTACTGCTTCACCTGTCCCGATACCGGATCCCACATCACCGCCTACCCCTGTTCCCACGCCTGCTCCCACGCCTGTTCCCACGCCCGAGCCAACACCCGAACCGACGCCGGCGCCTACTCCTACTCCTACACCTACCCCTCCTACACCGACCGAACCGACGTCAGAGCCACCTTCTGAACCAGTGTCATCCCTTGAGGTGGAACAACAAGTTTCTGCAACAGATTTGTCTACGCTGCTGGACACACCAAGTGAGAGCGTTCCGTCCGAATGATTGCGACAATCATGGGTTCACCATGAATCTCTGTTAACCCTGCACTCCAAAAAATATTCCAACACCTTCCCCCGCCTTTGGCGAGGGAAGGCGTTTCCATGAGGAGGAAAATTACATGACCAGCCAATCCGCCGGGCAGAAGCCCGCCCAGCTGCGGCGTTTCCTGCCGTACCTGCTGAAGTATAAGCGAATCCTGATCTTTGATTTGTTCTGCGCGGCGTTGACCACCATCTGCGACATTGTTCTGCCTTCCATCATGCGCTATCTGACCAACGCCGCCACCGATCCCGCCGTCGTGCTGACCACCGGCATCGTGGTCCGGCTGGCGCTGCTGTACCTGGTGCTGCGCCTGGTGGACGGCGCCGCCAGCTACTATATGTCGGGCACCGGCCACATCATGGGCGTTTACATCGAGACCGACATGCGCCGGGACGCTTTCGCCCACCTGCAGCGGCTGAGCCATACCTACTATTCCAACACCAAGGTCGGGCAGATCATGGGCCGGATCACCAACGACCTGTTTGATGTGACCGAGTTTGCCCACCACTGCCCCGAAGAATTCTTCATCGCCGCCATCAAGATCGTGGCTTCCTTCATCATCCTGTGCGGCGCCAGCATCCCGCTGACCCTGATCGTGTTCGCCTGTGTGCCGCTGATGATGGTCGTATCCGTGCGGCTGAACCTGAAGCTGAGGGCGGCGTTCCGCAAACAGCGGTTCCAGATCGGCGAGCTGAACGCCTCCATTGAGGACAGCCTGCTGGGGCAGCGGGTGGTCAAGGCTTTTGCGGCGGAAAAGCAGGAAAACGAAAAGTTCGAGGTGGGCAACCAGACCTTCCAGACCATCAAGAAAAAGACCTACCACGCCATGGCCGCCTTCAACACCTCCACGCGCCTGTTCGACGGGCTGATGTACCTGGTGGTCATCATTGCAGGCGGTCTGTTTTTGGTGTACGACCGCATCAACGCCGGCGACCTGGTGGCCTATGTGCTGTATGTCTCCACCCTGATCGCCACCATCCGCCGCATTGTGGAGTTCGCCGAGCAGTTCCAGCGCGGCGTGACCGGCATCGAGCGGTTCTTTGAGATCATGGACACCCCGGTGGAGATCACCGACGCCCCCGATGCCAGGGACCTGACGGTCAGCCGGGGCGGCATCGAATTCCGGGACGTGAGCTTCGAGTATCCCGACGACCACAACAAGGTGCTGCGCCATGTGGACCTGACCATCCACCCGGGCGAAAGCCTGGCGCTGGTGGGACCTTCCGGCGGCGGCAAGACCACCCTTTGCAACCTGATCCCCCGCTTTTATGATGTGACCAGCGGCCAGATCCTGATCGACGGGCAGGATGTGCGCAAGGTCACCCTGAAAAGTCTGCGGCAGGCCATCGGTGTGGTGCAGCAGGATGTCTACCTGTTCAGCGGCACAGTGGCTGAAAACATCGCCTACGGCAAGCCCGGCGCCACCCAGGACGAGATCGTGGCTGCGGCCAAACTGGCCGGCGCCGACGGCTTTATCCGGGAGCTGAAGGACGGATACGATACCTATGTGGGTGAGCGGGGCGTCAAGCTTTCCGGCGGCCAGAAACAGCGCATCTCCATCGCCCGGGTCTTTTTGAAGAACCCGCCCATCCTGCTGCTGGATGAAGCCACCAGCGCCCTGGACAACGAAAGCGAGATCCTGGTCGGGCAAAGTCTGGACGCTTTGGCCAAAGGCCGCACCACGCTGACCATCGCCCACCGGCTGACCACCATCAAAAACGCCGACCGCATCCTGGTTCTGGGCCGGGACGGCATTGAGGAGGAAGGCACCCACGAGGAACTGCTCGCCCGAAAGGGGATCTACTATCGGCTGTGGAATGGTCTGCTCAGCGGCCAGACTCTGTAATGCCCGCCTTTTTGCACAAATCCGGGGTTGCTTTTTCGTGCGCTTCTACAAATGTTTCGAATTGTTTCGTTATTTGCTTGTTTTTTTCGCCCGACCTGTGTATGATGAAAACAGCTAGTTATTTCAAGTGTTTTGAAAGGCGGGATTTCTTGTGAATCGTTCCAGCGGTATCTTGCTGCATCTGTCCAGCCTGCCCTCCCCCCACGGGATCGGCACCATGGGGCAGGCGGCACGCGATTTTGTGGATTTTCTGGCCAGGGCCGGGCAGAAATACTGGCAGATCCTGCCGATCTGCCCCACCAGCTACGGCGACAGCCCGTATCAGTCCTTCTCCACCTTTGCCGGCAACCCGTATTTCATTGATCTGGATCTTCTGGCCGCAGACGGCCTTCTTCTGCCGGAGGAATATGAGGGCATCGACTGGGGCGGCAGCCCGGAATGTGTCGATTTCGGCCGTATGTACGAACTGCGCTACCCCATCCTGCACAAAGCCTGCCAGCGTCTGCTGGACGCCCCGCCGGCCGACTATGCGGATTTTTGCCGGGAAAACGCCTTCTGGCTGCCGGATTATGCCCTGTTCATGGCCTTGAAGGACGCGCACCAGGGCGCCGCCTGGAGCGAGTGGGAGCCGGAACTGATCCACCGGGACCCGGAGGCACTGGCCCAGGCCCGCCTCCTCCACGCCCGGGAGATCGACTTCTGGCAGGCTGTGCAGTATCTGTTCTTCCGGCAATGGAAGGAGCTGAAAGCATACGCCAACCGCAGCGGCATTGAGATCATCGGGGATCTGCCGATCTATGTGGCGGCCGACAGTGTGGATGTGTGGGGCTGCCCCGAGGAGTTCCAGCTGGATGAGAACCTTGTTCCCACCGAGGTGGCCGGCTGCCCGCCGGACGGCTTTTCCGCCACCGGCCAGCTTTGGGGCAACCCGCTGTACAACTGGGAGGAAATGAAGAAGAACGGGTATGCCTGGTGGATCCGGCGTATCCGCCACATGTGCAGCATCTATGATGTGGTGCGCATCGACCATTTCCGCGGATTTGCCGGGTACTACGCCATCCCCTTCGGCAGTGCCGACGCCTGCGGCGGACGCTGGCGGACCGGCCCCGGCATCGACCTGTTCCGCACCATCGAGAAGGAGCTGGGCCGGCAGAACATCATTGCCGAAGACCTGGGGTTCCTGACCCAGGATGTGTACGATCTGCTGGCCGCCACCGGCTACCCGGGCATGAAGGTGATGGAATTCGCCTTTGACAGCCGGGACGGCGGCAACTACCTGCCCCACGACTATCCGCGCAGCTGCATCGCCTACACCGGCACCCATGACAACGAGCCGGTCAACGGCTGGTTTGAGACGGCCAGCCCCGAGGACGCCGCCCGCGCTGTGGATTACCTCAAGCTGACCCGGCGGGAGGGCTACAACTGGGGGATGCTGCGGGGCATCTGGTCCAGTGTGGCCGACCTGGCCATCGTGCAGGCGCAGGACATTCTGGGGCTGGGGCACGAAGCCCGCATGAATACCCCCTCCACCCTGGGCGGCAACTGGTGCTGGCGCGCCAAGCCCGGCGCCTTCAGCCCCCAGCTGGCCAAAAAGCTGCGCCATGTCACCGAGATCTACGGGCGCACCCCCTTTGAAGACTGAACCATGTTGAATCGAGATTCTCTGCCGGCGACGCCCTGCCCCTCTATACGCCGCGCCGGTGCAGAGGAACTCCTGCGCCTGTGGCGCGGCCGCAGCGGTGGGAACACCCCGCCCACGGCTGTCTTTTTTGCCGATCACATCCGGCATGAAAACGCGGAGTTCTGGGCGCTGGAGCGCAGCGGCGAGCTGATCGGCGAGCTGTATGTTTTCAAGTCGCTGCCGGACCGGGATTTTGCGGACGGCCGCACAAAAGCCTATCTTTGCGCGTTTCTTGTGCGGGAAGCCGACCGGGGCAAAGGGCTGGGCAGCCAACTGCTGTCGGCTGTCCTGGCCCGGCTGAAAGCAAACGGGTTCCGGTATGCCACCATCGGGGTGGAAAAGGGGGACGAGACCAATCTTCGGCTGTATCGCCGGCACGGCTTTTCCGTAACGATCAAGGAGTGCCGCCTGGACCCCTGCTTTATGGACGAGGAGATGCGCCCCCGGGCCTGTCCCTGCTTTCTGCTGCTGTCCAAAACGCTGTAACGCCGGCCCCGCCGGCAAAGAGGACGGACACGCCGGCGGGTTTGTCCCGACGCTTTGTGCCCGGGCGCCAAACAATTGAAAACAGGTCCCTGACTGCGCCACGGCGCAGGTCGGGGACCTGTTTTTGTACACTGCGGCAGGAGCGCGGCGGGTCATTGGCGGCCCGGCAGCGTCACGCTCCGCACCCGGGGCCGCCGCTTTTACGGGGTTCTGACCGGCCCTGTGCCGGTATGGCGGCGCCGGACCTGCCAGACCAGATCGCGGTTTTTGACAAAGAGGAAGACCGCCGGCACCCCGGCCCCGGCCCCGAACACGGCCAGCTGGGCCACAAGCCCCGCCATGCCCGACGAGACCACCTGCCGTGTCGCCAATGTCGCCAGGGCACCCAGCCCCGCCACCGCCGCCGGCACCAGCAGCCAGGCCCCCGGCCGGGGGCGCATCCGGGTGCAGCGCAGCATCCGGGCTGTGTTGAGCAGGCAGGTCATCAGGTTGGAAATCGCCATCATCCCCAAAAAGCCCAGGGCCCCGTACCGCGGCACCAACAGCACCGCCGCCAGGATCCGCACGCCGGAATCCAGCACCGCATACCGGAAGGTAGCCAGCTGTTCCCCCAACCCTTTCAGGATGCCGTCCACCATGCTTTCCAGGTACATAAACGGCGCCACCCAGCCCAGCAGGGAGACATACAGCCCGACCGCTTCCTCCCGGTAGACAAGGGTGGCCAGCGGTTCGCCGAAAAGGATCAGCCCGGCCCCGGCCACCGCGGAAAAAAGCCCCGCCGTGCGCATGGTGGTGTCGATCAGGCGCGCCTCGGCCGTCTTGTCCTTGCGGGTATGGGCACGGGCGATCTCCGGCATCAGAAGTCCCGACATGGCCGACAGCACCGAAAACGGGAAGAAGATCAGCGGCAGCGCCATCCCCTTCAATGCCCCGTACTGGGCCACGGCTTCGCCCCTTTGCCCAAGGTGGAGGGTCAGGCACATCGGGATCAGGCTGCTTTCCACCGCCTGCAGGATGCTGACCAGCAGCCGGTTGCCGCCCACCGGCAGCGCGATCGCCCACAATTCCCGCCGGGCAAACCCCTGTACCGGGTCGGACGGCCGCGGCCGGAACGCCGGTTCCCGCCCGGCAAAGCAGGCCATCAGCAGGCAGGAACAGGCTTCGCTGACCGTGTTGCCGATGAGGACTGCCGCACAGGCGTATCCAGCCCCCCAGCCGGCCAGCAGCGCAAGGGCCATCGCCGCCACCAGCATCCGCACCGCCTGCTCCGCCAGCTGCGCCAGGATGTTCGGCCCCACCCGCCGCCTGGCCAGGAAGCACCCCCGCAG
>ERZ1090878.899-NODE-904-length-15082-cov-4.971518_pt1 | contig 15082 bp, 18 predicted proteins | sample MGYA00478473_ERZ1090878 | MGnify/ENA primary metagenome ERZ1090878 (study PRJEB33644, sample SAMEA5815720) | chicken gut metagenome | biome: Chicken; feature: Gastrointestinal Tract; material: Caecum | place: Ireland | collected 2019-01-01 | study: A study of the... | reverse complement strand
TCTGCGGTGTAGCGTCTGCTGTCTGCTGAATTGATAATAGTGTAAACATATATGCTACTCTCCTTTCTTATTCTACTGCTGAAAAATACTGACCAAGCAAAGCTGAAATACATTGTTGCGCATATCGATTGGTATGTCAGTCCGTAAACCAGTGTCCCGAAATCTTGAAATATGTCTTACGCGCTGACGCGCAATATTGCACACGCCCACTCGTGTCAACATATGTTGATAGCGGGGTCGGATTTCCCCAGTTCGAGTCGCACCCGTATCCGCTCAGAAAAAAGCCTTTGTTCGGTCTCAGCTCTGACGACATCGGAGACGGCCCAAGCGAATATAGCGTATTGGGGACAAACTGAACCCCTGGCTGAATTGACAGTGACACGTTAAAAAACACTTCATTCCCGCGTCTTCGTAAGTCAAAATCCGTGACATCGTAAAAGTCGGCGATTGGCATAGCGGACCGGTCGTATATAGTTTCAATAAGTTCCGACATATCTGCCATTGTTTCTGGGATGATGTCTACGCCAGTAACATTGATCCCGTCCAAGTTGACGACAAAGACAGGGCATTCCACAACACTGTCTCCCATCTGTATATCGCCAGATTCTGCCTCCGGCACGACTGGATTGTCTGCCGCCGGCGTGCCCTGTATAACTGCCCATTCCCCCGCTTCGATGTTGTCTGATGAGTCATAGGTATATCTCGCTACAATCAAGTCTTTTCTTTTCATACCCTGGTTACCGTTGTTGATCGTCACCTCGTCATATGTACCGACTTTGACCGTAAAAAGAGCGCCCTGAAACATCAGCGCGCCGTCTTTGATATGTATTTTATTTGAGCTCTGCACCTCCGGTGCCAGCATATTCCCGGTGTTCAGGATGTACGCTCCATCCCCAAAGATGCCCTGATGCTTCTGCCTGTCCTGCTGTGATGTTATGTGCGGACTGCCTCGCCTTCCTGTTACAAGTTCCATATCAATCATCTCCTTCTATTCCATATTCGAGAGAGGACTCGCCATCCTCTACCCTGTATATTTTCTTTACGATTGGTTTCTTTGCGTAGAGACCAGTCAGATAATCCCTGCCGCCGATAATATCCCCGATTTCAACATCCATGTTCAAAGATTCAACATCCATCGAAAACGACGTGTTGTTCATAAGCTCCAGCAGTTTCTCCCTGCCCTTTTCCTCCAGCTCATCCGTCTCTGACGATGTATCTTCATATGTTGCCGCAATCTCCTGTACGCCCGTGTAATACGGCTCTGATCCGATGCTTCCGTCTTCCTGTACATACAGATCGATTACCTGTCGGTCCTGAAGCTCTCCCTTGCCGAGGCAGATTAGGTGATTCACTCCGTTGCGACAGTTCTTGAATTCAAAATTCAGTTGACTGTCCTGTGACAACTCGATCTGTTCTGAGTAATCGACAATCGGGGCGGAAGACAGCTCAACATATCCGGGCTGCCCGCGCTCCTGCTGTACATATCTGATCTTAAGCCGGTATCCAACGCTTTTCAGCATTTTATTGATTCCTGACAGTAACGTACAGTACCGGTCAAACTGATAATTCGTCAAGCTTACACCGGTGTCATCCTGCGATACGACAAAATAGTCGTCAAACTGCTCTGTTATCAGTTCTCCCAATACTACATTCAGTTCCCCGGATACCTTCTTGTAATCTTGTCCGGTCGGCGGTCTGATAATCTTTTTATCAAGCATCCCCCGCCATGTCCGGCCGAGCAGTGAGATCGTATCCTCCGCCGTGCTCGTATCTACTTCTCCGATGACCCCGCCATACTCGGTATCCTTGATATAAAACGCATTCCCAAACGTGTACTCCGACCTCCACTCATCCCTCGGGATCTTGATCTCGTAATCATTCTCTTCTCCGATCGCGATATCTATCTCGGCGTCCATCACCGGGTCGATATCCTTCAAGTTCTGATCCGCAAGGATCAGCTGTTTTGGATCTTCCATCTCGGCTCACTCCTTTCGCAGAACAGGGTCAGGTCGAATCCAAACTCCCCTGACCATACAACGCTGATATTCCCCGGCGTGATAGGGTCAAACACGGATTCCTGCTTTGCCCGCAAATCATAGATATCCTGCTGTATCCCGTTTGCGAGATATTTGATCACTCTGTTGTTCCGGCTGTCGATCTGGAGATACTCATTTGTATCCAGCGTCGTGTACACCCGATAGGGATGTCCATTGATCACAATGCGGGGATCGACTGCCGGCCCAAAAATCGTCATCAGGAATTCACAGGGGGCGAAATGATCCACATTCCAGATCACATCGCCACCATACGGCATAGTGTAGTCGTATTGGTAATCATGCTCATAGTCCAGATAGGTTTCATCCCGCTGTGTTCCAGACGATATCGGAGGAAAGGATCGGGATTCTTCATGAATCCAAATCGGTCGATCTGCCAAGATGGTCATTGTGTTAAACATAAAAGGCAGGCCCATTTTCCAATTGGCTTTTTCAGATCCGATGATCTTACAGTTCATGTAATACCCGGCATCCGTGTAGATCCTGCCGGCTTTGCCATCTACCACGTCCGCCTGAAGCACATCTGCCAGATGATCAACCGCTTCCTTCCACTCTTCTTTTCGCTCGGCCAGCGGGATAGAAAAGTCACATAACACAGCGATCTGAACAGGTATCTCTTTTGCAGATAGCTTATAATCTGATGTTATATCTCTTTTTGCCAGGCTTCGGGTGGTATAAGAGTCCTTCCAGTTAAGCAGGTCTCCGCTCTGGAACATATAAGGGTAATCCGACAGATCAATTCTCTGACCTCGATTGTTTATGTAATAAAAATCCATCCGATTACCCCCTTACAAATCCCATATCAGCAATCACTCTCCCAAACGGCCGGCGTTCAAAATACACGCCCATATTGCTGATTCCTTTTTCAAGAGCTTGTCCCTGGCGATTTCCATACTCCGCCATCGCCGATACGATATATTCTCCAAGCGCAGTGACGTCAAACGGTTCTGTTGACGCCGCATTTGCCCGGGCAGATTCTTTCGCGTATCTAACACTGATGTCGTGCGGAATTACCTGCGATCCGTTCGGAAGATATGTCAGCTCTCCACGTCCGCTCTCATTCATATACGCGAATCCTCCGGTCCAGTTATCTGTACCGTGTGCCAGATACGGGATTGCTCCAATCTCCACGCCGGGGAGCTCATTGATCAAGTCAATCGCTGAGTTGATACCACCGATCACGCCATTGATAAACCCTGTCACCGAACTCACCAGGGACTGCACTGCGCTGCTGATTCCATCGAACACCCCAGACACAAAGCCGGTCAGGCCATTCCAAGCTGACTGGATACCTGTGAAAACACCAGAGATAAAGCTCTGGACATTCCCCATCACTGAGGAAACTGTTGAAAAAATATTCGAAAATACATCGGATACGGTCGAAGCAATTGGTGTAATAGCAGATACGATGTTAGAAACCACGTCTGCAATGAAAGATATAATCGGTGATATAGCGGAAATGATATCTCCGATAACGCCTGCCACAAAGGATATGATTGGGCTTATTGTCGTAATTATAGAGGACACCACCTCAATAACCGTAGTCAACACAGACATAATTGGCGGCATTAGAGCATTTATTGCTTCCATTATTGCCTGCAATACCGTAGTTAACGGCGGAAGTATTGTCGAAATTATTTCTGATACAGCCCCTATAATTGTCTGGATGATTGGTGCCAATTGCCCTATAAGTTGTGCAATCAATGGAGCTAATTGTGATATGACTTGTCCGGTAAATGTAACTATCTGCGCAATGATTGGAGCCAGCGTCTGTAAGGTATCAGCTATTGTTTGCCCTATAACTGCCGCAATATTCTCCAACACGGGCAGCAACGCGCTTAGCACCGACTGAAGAGACTTACCTATGACCCCGACCGTATCCATCACTGAGCTTCGAAAATCATCGTTTGTAGTCATTAAATACGCGAATGCAGCAACCAATGCCGTAATAGCCGCCACCGCTATTCCCACAGGTCCGGTTATCGCGGTAAACACTCCGGAAAGAGCAGCCTTCATCCCACCAACCGCTGCTATCTTCCCGCCCAGCAAACTAAAAACGCTCATCAGCTTCCCCACGCTCCCTGTCATCGTCCCAAGAATAACAAGAACGGGGCCTGCTGCCGCCGCTATAGCAGCTATTTTTAGCGCTAACTGCTGTAATCGTGGATCTGCGTTTGCAAATGCATCTACCATCTCTGTTGCTTTCTGAACCAGCGGAGTGAGTATTGGCAACAAGTGTTGTCCGAGAGCAATGTTTAAATTGTCTACCGCTCCCTGGAATGTCCTGAGACTATTCGCTGTCCCATCAGATGTTCTTGCATAATCGCCCTGGGCGTTCGCAGCCATTGCCATCACATAGTTATACCTAAGCTGCACTTTTTCCGCCTGGCTCATTTCGTTGTAAACTTGCCCGGTTTGAGCCGCAAACTCTTCCAGATTCGTCTCAGTCATGACGATGCCAAGCTGTTTCAAGCTCTCCGTCTCTCCGGTAAAAACTCCTGCGAGTGCTGTCATCGCTTGATCTATACTGATATTTTTAAACGATGCCAAATCTCCCGCTAATCCTGCAAGTGACGTAGACATGTCTGCTGCGGCTGGCTGTGTCAGCCCCATAGACGTTGCCATATCCCCGAAAAGGGACGTGGCTTCCAGAGCCTGGTTTTTAGATAGACCGAATTGCTTTGTCGCATTATCAGCCCATGCAGTAACTGCATCTGCGCTGTCCCCGAACGCCACATTTACTTTGTTCAGATTTTCATCGAAATCAGAGGCGGCATTTACCATACTTTTCCCAGCCAGAGTAATAGGGGTAGTAAGACCAACGGTCATCTTTGCTCCCATGCCCGTCAACTTAGATCCAATGCTGTCTAATTTTGACGATACGCTTTTCATTTTCGTCTGAAAATTATCTACTGTCTTCTGTGCTGTAGAAAAAGCCTTTTCAAACCCACTGCTGTCACCGGTTATTTTCGCGCTCAGCGTATAATCAGCCACCTGATCCGCCTCCTTTCTTCCGTGGTGTTGGAAGTCCGTTTGCCCTGTATATCTGTGTAATCCATGACTTTCCTTCCTTTTCTTCTACTTCAAAAATGACTTTGAGATTGTCATGGATCACTTCCATATCTGCCTTGCGGACTCTCGTCTTTCGCCAAAGCTTCAATGCCCGTTTATTCTTCTTGCGGTTCACGTTATACGTCGCCGTAAATACCGCATTGTAAATAAAGGTCGTATCTGATACCGTCTTGTTTTCCCATGCTTTGTAAATAAACGCCTTCTCGCGTTGTGTCAATGCCTCGTAATCAGCCTTTGAGTACCCAAAATTGACCGCAAAAAAAGCGAAGTCTATCTCTTTCAGACAAGGCTCCGCTATGCGGTTATATTCGGGATCCGGATCATTTGGGAAATATTCAAAATCGATTAAGCGCCCTGGAAGAAAAAAGGGCAGTCCCTCTCAAGAGCTTCCAGGACAGCGCCGTTCACTGCCATGTACCCTTCATTCTCGATCATCGCCTCTGCCATCGCCATGCCTTCTTTCGGCTTCACGAATGCATCTGCCCCCTCTTCTTTCAGTCCATAAGCAAAATACGCTTTAAGCGATGTGAGCCCAAGCATCCCCCGATGCGCCTGCATTTCAGCCATCGTGGGCATTCCTACAGCATTTTCGATCAGTTCAACGCGCTTCAGGTTATACTTCAGCACATAATTTTTTCCATTGATTTCAAACATTTACACTTCCTCCTTACGCCTTAGATGTCACGGTCGCCACGCCGGCTTTCAGCGCCTTTCCTGCACTGTCTGTCTCAATGATCATCACCTGATTTCCTGTCGTGGCTGTGATAGCCGCCTCACCGTCCCAGGCGGTCTGTGAGATCACTTCCCCATATCCCGGATATGCAAGCGGAGCCGCCCCGGTCCTGTAAAAATACTTATTGCTTCCACCCTTGGCCGGATTTACATAAACGCTGGTCTGTCCGGCAGAACTGCCTTCCACGGATACAACTGTCAGCGGTTCAAGCGCCGCGCTTCCATCCGGCATTGTATCCGGGGACACAGGGCTGAGAGACAAGTCGACCAGTTTCCCCATGCCTTCGAATGTCAGGCTGTATGTCACCGAATCATCATACGGTGCTTCCAGCGGGTAATCCGTGATCACTGCGAGACCGCCGAACATCCCTTTTTTCGTTTTCCCATTTACTACTTTCAGGCAGACGGGATCTCCATTTTCAAACGCCTGTGAAAGGATCGTGTGGCTCTCATCATTCGGAACATAGATACCGTCGTTATCGATACTCCATTCCTTCATCCCTGCGATCTTTGACTTCCATCCGCCTTCTGTATCCTTTGATGTGATCTCAATGCTGTCTGCCGACCTGTTGATGGTCAGTCCCTGCTGTCCGCTGATTGCGAACAACTTATCCCCTGTCGCATTCCAGATAGCCAGAAGGATATCCTTTCCGGCAAGAGCTTTTGCGACAGTGCTTGAAAAGTCGCAGTATGCATTATTGTCATTCGCAAACAGCTGCAGCTTCATAAATTCTCTGTTCTTCACTTTTTATACCTCCTACACTTTGCATTTATAGCCATAGCAGACCATAAACTCATATGCCAGCACGGCATGTTTTTCCCCGGTCTCGTCTGTCTTAATCGTCTGAATCCCGTTGTCTGTCTGCATGATCAGATCATACTCTTCCGGGAGTTCGATGTCCTCTGTCAGTGCTTCCTCCAGCTTCTGGATCAGCTCGTAAATCTGCACCGAAGACTCTCCCGGCTCAGCGATTGCATGGATCCAGACCGTAAAAATGTCCCGCCACATCGTTTTAGAGTGCGCAGGGCGTTTAGCAACAACCTGGGCATAATAAAAAGGACTGGGCTTATTCGGCGGCACTGCGTCAAGACATTCAATCCCGGTCCCAGCTTCTACTTTTTTCTGGATGGCGGAGATCAGCTCCACCAATCCCATCTGTTTATATGACATAGTTTATCCTTTCTTGATAGCCTTCTGGAGATCCTGCTTGTATATCGGGCGCTGGATATCAACGTTCCGTTGTAAGAAACGCTGTCCTTGTACATAACCGCCGTTCCGTGTTCTGTGCCCGAATTCAACATGCGGTCCGTATGAGGCTGTATACCCCATCACTCCGTCATTCAGGTCGGCGCTTAAACTGTTTCGTAATTCTCCGGTATCCACAGGCGTACCCCCTGCGGCTCTTGCCCTGTTCAGCAGCTCTTTAGTCTGCTTTTTTACGACCGCATCAAACCGCACAGAGTTCAGCCGATTTAGCTCGGCTTCAAGTTCCCGAAATCCTGAAAATGTAATGTTGATGCTCATTTCTTGTACACCTCCACCTGTATGACGGTGTATCTCGGTGTCAGATCAATCTTTTCCTTGATCTTTTGCCGAACTCCATCAATGACCGCATGGGTACAGTCCGGGAAATCATCGTAGGATATCGGGATTGCAAACCGCTGTTCGTTTTTCGTAACATCCCGGTCGTCCATAGCAATCTGCTGATCCGTCCACGGCGTGAACCGGCAGAGCGTATCTTTCACCGTCTGCCATTCGCCGCCAACCATATTACCTAGTGCGTCCTCTGTCTGTTCGGTAATGATCTGTAGCTGACATGGTTTCCATATCACAGGAACGTCACCACCTTCTTACTGTTTCCGCTTGCCGCCTGCCCGTTTTTCCAGTCGTCAATTTCTCCGGCGTATTCTGCCAGAATATCATCCACAAATGAAGTAGAGATATTTGCCACTCCCTCGGAAGAAATCCCCTCGTAGTACGTCCGGCGAACCATCTTGACCGTAGCGTCTACGCAAATCGAGTTGAAAAGCGGCGGGAGCGTATCAGCCCCCAGCCGCAAACAAAGCCGGTCGCTCATGGTCGTCAAATACTCTGTAAGCTGAGCGTCCGTGAGCTGTGCATCCGGTAACCGGGTTTTAAGCCGCGATAATAATTCTTCCATGAGCCGTACCTCTTTTCTACGCTCCTGCGTTTACGGTTACTGTGGCAGATCCGGAACCAATAGCCTTGTAGTAGTCGTCATATTCAACTACTGTGATTGTCTGACCGGTTGTTGCCGGAATATCTGTATTAGACGTGAAGTTTGACCAGTTGCGAACGTTCTGACCATACTCAACCGGTACAGCCACATCTGCAAGTCTGTATTTCAGGTTCGTTCCGGTATTACCGGATACAGATGCTTTTGTCGTACCTGTTGCTGTTCCTGCGGACGGTGTAACCGTAATAGTCTTAAGCTTCGGTGAATCTGCGATCGTTACAACTGCAACGGCGTTCAGGTACTCGGCGAAAATAGTCAGACCCATGATTGCGAAGCTCTCAGACTGTGCTCTCCGATAATTACCCTCTGTATGGTATCCGATATACGGAACCTGTGGATCTGTCGTATAAGCAAGTCCTGCATCTGCAAACTCACCATCTCCGGGATCTACGTAGTAGACAACGATGTTATTAGTTGGAGTAGCAACTACTCGACCCTGCGGAATTTCAGAAGAGAAGAATACAATGTCTGCTCCGAGGAAATTCTCCACATAATCCATGCCGAAAGCTGTCTGTACTGTGATCTGCGCGCCGCCGAGATAGTTGTATACGTCCAGAGTATTCACAAATGCCGCTACTCCGGTAGCCTGCCGGTGCATCTTTTTGAACGCATCCTTTACGCGACCGATCGCCATCGCGAGAGCCATCTGGAAAGTGTTTTCCTCGGATGTAAGCTGCCCTGTCAGAAGGAAATTGTAGAACTGCGCCATTACTTCATCCTGAAGCTGAGTCTTGAACTCTTCGTCCGTCATAGCGATAGCCGCCTGAAGCCCGTATTTCTCGATAGACTCGATCGTTACAGCTTTGCGATATTTCAGCAACTGGATTGTTGCAAACGATACCGGCTGTACCTTAAACTGAGACAGCGGGATGATATCGCCCTCAGCGACAACGCCGCTCTGAAGCTCACCTGTTGCTTTCATGGCAGTCAGGGTTGTTCCGTTTGCCTTTCTGATCGGTCTGGAGATTCCCATGACTTCTGTCAGGGCTGTGATTTCACGTCCGAAAGATGTTACAAAATCAACTTCTCTCGGGTTGATGGAAAACTGCTGTGTGGTAATTGTGTTCGGTTCTGCTGCGAAAAGCTGAAGATTTCTCGCAAGTTTCTTAATTCTGTTCATATCATGTCTCCTTTACTTTCTTACAAATAACTGCGGATTCTCCGCGATAAGTCTCTGCCGTTCGGCTCTGTCCTTTACGGCGAGAATCTGTTCACGGGTTACTGTTGTTGTGCCGCCGTTGTTCGCCTTCGGGGGATTCCCCTTCAATGCTTCTTTCACGGCAACCTGAACCGTGTCTTTGAATACCTTTGCGAATGACTCAACCGCAGATTTTGTCTTTTCCGCATCGTCAGACACAAGATTCATGATAATTTCATCCGGCACGCTGATATTTTCCTCTGACAGCATCTTCCGTGCGGTTTTTGCCATGTCGCCGAGTGCCATCTGCTTTTTCAGGTCCGCAAGTTCCTGTTCTGCTTTCTTTGCTCTGTACTCAGCTTTTTCTTCACTTGTCATCTGAGCCAGTTTCTCAGCCTCAGAGACTTTGCCGTCCGTCATTGTCTGCCATTTCTTCTGCGCGTTGCTTACAGCGGTGTTGATCGCTTTCTGAACACGCCGGTCAAATTCAGCCTGATTTCCTTCCTGTGAGAGGAAATCATCAAAGGATAACGGTTCTGTCTGTGTTGGTGTTCCACTTCCTGCGCCGGGATCGTTCCCTCCGGGCTCCCCCGGCGTACCAGTCCCTTCGCCCTCTGCGAAAATCTGTAATGCTCTGTATAATTTGTATCTCATTTTTCATCCTTTCTGCCCCAGCCCGTCCCATGTCCGTGCCATTGCGATAGTTTAACGACATTGCGGTCAAATGATTTTTACGTGTTCCGGGAAATCCTGCTCTATTCCGCAGATTCCCAAAAAGAAAGAATCCACCAGAAGTTTTCCATCTTCTGACAGATCCTTGTAATGCATATCTACCCTGCCGGGCGATATCTCGTATTGAATTGTGTCTTTCGTTAGACTCTCGATCGAGTCTATGAGGTTTTCGGTCAATGCCGTTACTCCGGCGCAGACAATATCTTTTCCGGCTTCTGCGTATCCGGCATGTCCATCTATTGTGATTCCGTCCAATCGGACGCTTACTTCAATCAAATAGCATCACTCCTTTACAATTCGGCTTTCCCTGCCGTGGGAGATGTGTGGATCACGCTCCTTTCAGCCATTCAGCCACCTTGTTAATGTCTATTGCCCCTGTGCGGTTCATATAGACCGTTTCCCCATCCAGAAGAACCACGGTGGGTAATTTGTCCACATGATATTTCTCTGCCCTGTGTGGCTCTTTCCATGCGTCTATGCGCTCAATGTGTTCAGCCCCGACTTTCTCTTCCAGTGGGGCTATAAACTGCTTTTCGTAGAATCTACATGGAGGGCACCATGAAGCATGAAAGAATATTAGCTTTCTCACTACTCGTCACCACCTAACAAGTATTTAATCAGTTCAGCCGCTCCCAGTACTGTGAGAGCCGTGTTCACAGCTCCGACAGCAGACGGAAGTCTGTTCTTTGGCTGAATCTTGTTCCATCGAACATCGGACGGCTTCTGAATATTCGATGCAGCATTCGGATTCCCACCGTGTTTCCTCACATAGTCATCCATCCACGCATCCCAGTCATCAACAACAACTTCCCAGCTATCCCGGCAGTTCGGATGTAGGGGCGGGAAGTTCACCCCCGGCTGCCTTTCTGACATCAGGAAAGTTTCGTGTCTCATTCCTCTACAGATAGAGCATGTCTTCCCATCCAACACAGGAGATGTATGGTACTTATCAAAGTCCTGAATGAACGGCTGCATTGATGATTCTGCCATCACATACGTTCCCTCGGTGAATACTAACCTGTAAGCGTTCTTTCGGTTCACGTTTCGGAACCGCTGCCTGAGATTACGGACTAACCTATCGTAGCTGTCGCCCCGGGCGAATCCCTGTGCTAAGTCCTGCTGCAGATACTGCGCAAGACGGTTCGTATCGTTCCAGATCCTCGTGGAGAAGTTTTCTCTGTTGCACCACGGAACATCTACGAACTGCCGTACAATATCATCATTGATGGAATAAAAGTTCTTCCCGAAACCGAGCGTCTCCATTCCATAGTTGAGTCCTTGCTGTGACAGCCGTCTCAGATATGCCTCTATCTGATCATTGGTGTATCCGGCAATCTCTGCTTCTGTCATAAATACGGAATGCTGCAATCCCTGTAGCCTGTCCAGCTTATATATTGACTCTCTGACCGGCATAAGGTCTGCATACCGCGGATACTTCGCCACGAAATCATCCATCCGCTCCATTAGTAGTCTCCTGTCCTCATCTGATAGGCTCTGGAGTAGATTCCGATATGCAATCACATTATCCTGGCCGTACTGCTGATAGTACGCCGCAATTTCCTTTTCCAATCGCTTGAACTCCGCATCATAGAACTTTTTCAGTCGCTTATTAAGGGCTGCTTCACTCTTCTCTGCTGACTGTTTGAGTTGCTCCTGTCTGTCCGTCCAGTAAGACATCTTCAGTTACCTCCACTGTCCTGTTCATCGGGTACCCATCTGTCAGAGCGTCCTCCTCATCCTGCTTGATCTGTTCGATCTCCTGCTGTACGTTGTCCACGCACGACAGTACAGAAAGCTGTGTCTGCTGGCTAACGATTCCTGCAAGGTTTCCGGCGATCTGTGACTCTTCCAACAGGTTTGCTGGCATATTCTGAGTGAATGTGTAATTGAGCTTCACCCAGTCATCCGGGTTCATTCCGGATACTGGATTACTAAATATCAGCATATATCTCCGGTTCATTCCGGATGTAAACTTCCGTTGCTTTGTCAATGCAAGATTGCTCATAGCTTGTAACTTGTATTTCAGCGCAATACCGGAAGACGTTCCAAAATTCTCATCACTGATATTTGCGACCATACTGATCTGGAATATCAGCTTTTCCAGACGGTCAAGAAGATGCTCCTGAGATGTATCTCCGTCCGGCTTCTGAAGAAAGTCAACGACAAGCTGACCATTCTCAAAAACGCCCGGGAAATTGATAATCCTGTTATCTCTGATCTGATTTAAAGTATCTTCATCTACAAGTGCTCCGAGAATTTTTAAGTAGGCATCCGCAAAATATGCGACATCGTTCGCCTTTTCGCTGATTGCCTCGTTGTACTCGTTAATCATGGTCAGAACAGGCTCGAATATACCGATCTCTTCTTCATTTTCCCGGTACTCGGTGGCAGGTACTCCTGAAAATCCGTGTATCTTTTCTGAATCTGCAATCCAATGAAGCCCTCCCTCCATGCTTGCATACCGGACCCTGGTTTCGTCCGATACACTGACATACACTATATCGTCTGCATCTTTGTACACCCGGCAGAAGTATCGCGGACGTTCCAGGATCGAATCATCGTATATCATGAATGCATCTCCAGGAGAAAGATAAGTAATCCCTATTTCTCCGCGATCATCCACGTAATACATTTCATACCCTTTCCCGTAGATTGAACACATCTTCGACAGCTCGGCATTATTATCATCCTGATCGTTGTACTGGTCCAGATACTCCACATATTCAGCGACGTTCTGGTCGTCACAATCAATCTTGATCGGGATTCCGATAAAGAATCCATTCATCGTATCTGTGATGTACTTCGCAAAATTCACCGCAATACGCTTGTCCGGTTTATAGTCCGGTTTCGGAGTCAGTTCAAAAATCGGATATCGCGTCATATACGCATCCATGAGAGGGTGGTATCTATGATCGACCCACCATCCATGTTTATTTATAAATTCTCCGAGCTTCTCAATAGTCAGCTCTTCGTCATTCGATAGTCTGAACACTCTATATTCCTCCTTTCACCGGATTGTAGTAGACCCCGTTAATATCACGCTCTATCGTGTACTCAAACGCATCAAGCGTATCAATATCAGTGCTGCCATCGTCCAGTCGCTCTTCCTGAAGCGCCTTACTGTTATATACCGCGTCCTGCAACGCTTTCTTAAGCGTCAGGCAGTCCGGAGTAATGAAAAACCGTCCGGATCCCATGAGCCGAACGGTATAATTGATTCTGTCATTTATTTTCTTTTTCTGCGCCGGGAGCACGAGCAATGACGGAAACTCTTTCCGGCAGGCGTTCTCGATGCTCTGCCCGAGGACTGTCTCGGCGTTATCCCAAAACGCATATCTCGGTTTCCCGTATTTTGCAATTACATCGGCCACAAACTGTAAGAACAGCTCTGATAACTTATTAGCATCTATCCCCTGTGGGAAGTCTTTCTTCATATGTTTTCGACTCATGATCGGATGCACTATTCCATTCCAGAGTATAGCTGTTGCAACAAATGAATGCCCCGATCCGTTCCCACCGAAATCAATACCGGTCCTGATTTCCTTTATGTCGCGAATGTTCACCGGTCTTATGAATCTGTCCGGATCATCCGCGAACATGCGGTATATAGCGCCCTCTGCCCGTTTCCACAGACCTTTTATCAGTCTGTCGTAATATACAGTACCTTCATACTCTTTGCAGAGGTTTTCGACATATTCTTTCGGGAGATATGCGTTGTCGAATATCTCATATTTCTGGACGTAAATATCAATATCTGAATCTATGAACTCTTTCAGCCAGTGAGTCGGGTTCTCCGGGTTGCACGCACCGTCAAAGCAGGAATGCGGCTTATCGAGACGAGATTTCAGCATCTCGAATACTTCCCGGTTCCACTTTGCGACCTCGTCACCATAAGCATACTTGATCGAGGATCCTTGTACCTTTGCAACCTGGCTAACTTTCTCAGCCCCCAGACAGTAAACATCCTCCCCGCACACCCGAGCCATATTTCTGTTGTTAATCGTTCCGACAAGACCAGATCCGTATATCTCTCTCATGGGCTGCAGCACGTTTCTTTCGATCGTGTCTCTGGATACCCCGAATATAACAGTTAATCCCGGCTTTCCGATTCTCTCTCGGATTCTTGCCGGGATCGTGTATGCTGTATCGACATATGACTTACCGGAGCGGACAGCCCCAGTCTTTATATTCCACCTGTGAGTGGCGTTCCTGATATACTCATTCTGCTTACTTGTGAGTTGCATTGTCTTTCAACCCTTTCAAAATAGCATCGAGTTTATCCAGTTCGCTTGTGTCCTCATAATCCGGCTTATCCCTCCACTTATCCGGCTTCCTGTTCTTCAACCAGAAGATCTGCGCCGTTGTGTCCGGGACAACTTCTTTCTTCGTCACCGTTCTCTCGGTCATTACACCGCACTCGAACTTTTTCTTTACTTCTTCGTACTCATATCCCAGCGCTCGCCTCAGAAGAGCGTTCTCCACCTGGCGGTCAACGACATCCTTACCCCTTTTTAGGGCCTCACAAATGTTACTATACTTTTTCTTCCAGTCATACAGGGTCTTAGCGGTAATTCCAATATTCGTAGCAATCTGCTCATCCGTCAGACCGTCCCGAGCCCATCCTTCAAGCTTCAGCAAGCCTTCCGGTGTCAGCCAATATTCATATTTCCCTTTCGCCATCAGGCTCTCCTCGCTTTCTGCATATAAGAAAAACGCCCCGCAAAGCGAGACGTCTTCCGTAATCGATTCAAATCCTTAGGGGGAAAAAGTAGTCCGAGCCATCCAGCTTGCGCATTCCGGCTCGTCAGAAGAGGTTTATCCACTTCTTTCAGCATAATAATAACACGTATAAAATATAAATGTTATAAATCTTTTATAGTATCTCTTATGATCTGTGAAACCCTTGCTTGAGTATACCCTACCGCCTCCGCCACATCATTCTGGCTCATACCTTCCAGATACACCAGCTCCAGCACCGACTTTTCTATCCCTTCCGGGAGTCCTTCAATAAAGTCTTCCACTTCCTCGATTTCATTTTTCAGAACCTTTATCCTGGCTTCCCGAGCTCTGATCCGATCCTTAATCCCGGATGCAGC
>ERZ1090878.898-NODE-903-length-15094-cov-50.399628_pt1 | contig 15094 bp, 13 predicted proteins | sample MGYA00478473_ERZ1090878 | MGnify/ENA primary metagenome ERZ1090878 (study PRJEB33644, sample SAMEA5815720) | chicken gut metagenome | biome: Chicken; feature: Gastrointestinal Tract; material: Caecum | place: Ireland | collected 2019-01-01 | study: A study of the... | reverse complement strand
TCTGGCCGTAGGTCTTGCCGGCGATGTGCTCCACATGGTGCAGCACGCTCTGGACGGTGTCCACCTCAAAGAGGTTGCCCACCCCCTGCATCACGCAGGCCAGACGCTCCAGGCCCATGCCGGTGTCGATGTTGGGGCGGGGCAGGCGCTCGTAGTGGCCCTTGCCGTCTGAATCGAACTGGCTGAACACCAGGTTCCAGATCTCCATAAAGCGGTCGCAGTCACAGCCGGGGCCGCAGGTGGGCTTGCCGCAGCCGTACTCCACGCCGCGGTCGAAGTAGATCTCGGAGCAGGGGCCGCAGGGGCCGGAGCCATGCTCCCAGAAGTTGTCCTCCTTGCCCATGCGGACCATGTGGTCGGGGGCGATGCCCACCTTCTGGGTCCAGATGTCATAGGCCTCGTCGTCGTCCAGGTAGACCGAGATATACAGCTTGTCCTTGGGAATGGCCATCCACTCCTCGCTGGTCAAAAACTCCCAGGCCCAGGGGATGACTTCCTCTTTGAAATAATCCTGGAACGAGAAGTTGCCCAGCATCTCAAAGAAGGTGCCGTGCCGCGCGGTGATGCCCACCCGCTCGATGTCGGGGGTGCGGATGCACTTCTGGCAGGTGGTCACGCGGTGGCGGGGAGGTTCCTCCTGGCCCAGGAACCACTTTTTCATGGGGGCCATGCCGCTGTTGATCAGCAGCAGGCTGGGGTCGTCCTTGGGCACCAGGGGGAAACTGCCCAGGCGCAGGTGGCCCTTGCCCTCAAAGAAGGTCAGGTATTTTTCACGCAGTTCATTCAAACCGGTCCATTGCATAAACGATTCTCTCCTTGCTCTCATTGACAGTCACGGCAGCGCGGCAGAAACAAAAACAGCCCCCGCCCCGGCAAAGGGACGAAGGCTGCCGTAACTGCTCCGTGGTACCACCCAATTTGCGGCGATGTGAAAAACCGCCGCCTCTTTTGCCGCAATAACGCTGCGCCGCGCCCGGCTTATCTCACCGGGAGCTCGAGGGTGGCATGGGGTGTGCAGTACCGGCGGGCCTTTCAGCTCAAAACCCGCTCTCTGGGCGGCTGCGCGCACATCCCTGGCCCTGTCATAGCCAAGTTTGCTTTATCGGTTTTGGGGCGCAGGGGCCTCGCGGCGTCCTGCACCGCTTAAATTATAAGCGTGCGGGCGGCGTTTGTCAACCGTTTCGCTCAAAATTCCAGCGCGGGGCTGATCTCATTGCGGCGCTGGGTCTGGACGATGCAGTCCCGGTCCGGCACCACCCCCGCCGCCCCGAACGTGGTAAAGACAGTCTGCAGCGCCAGGGGCGGGGTGTTGTTCTCCTGCGAAAGGTGGCACAGCGCGAACTTTTCGCACCCGCCCTGCACCAGTTCCAGCAGTTTTTCGCTGCACTCGTCGTTGGACAAATGCCCCCGCGGCCCCTCGATGCGGGCGCGTAAGTAATAGGGATACGGCCCGTTGCGGAGCATATAGGGGTCGTAGTTGCTCTCCAGGGCCACCAGGTCGCACCCGGCCAGGGCGGCGTGGACGGCGGGGGTCAACACGCCCAGGTCGGTGGCGATGGCCATGGTCTTGCCGTCGGGGGTGGCGATGCGGTAGCCCACGCAGGGCACATCGTGGCTGGTGGGAAAGGCCCGCACCCCGAAGCCCGCCACATCGGCCGCCTCCCCGGACGCGGGGTCCAGCACGCAGACCGGGCAGCCCGCCGGCAGGATGCCCGCCTTTTCCAGCGCCTCGATGGTGGCCCCGGCCCCGTAGACCGGCAGCTGGTGCCGTTTGAGGAAGGTGGCCAGCCCCTTGACGTGGTCGCTGTGCTCATGGGTGATGAGGATGCCCCCGCAGTCTGCGGCTTCCAGCCCCGCTTCCCGCAGGGCGCCGGTGGTCACGCGGACCCCCTTGCCCATATCCACCAGCAGATAACTGCCGCCGCAGCGCACCACGCTGCAATTCCCCGATGAACCGGAATAAAGGGAGATAAATTCTGCCATCCCTACGAGGCCCTCCCCGCCTCACGCATAACGCACCAGAGGAGCCGCGCACATTCTGCGCGGCTCCCCCGGCAAAGTGTATTTTTTACAAAGCCTGTTCCAGCGCCGCCGGGACCCGCTCCACCTTGCGGATGTCGGCCCCCAGGCCGCTGAGTTTTTCCACAATGTTCTCGTAGCCGCGCTCGATGTGGCCGATCTCCTCGATCTCGCTGGTGCCGCCGGCCATCAGGGCCGCGATCACCATGGCCGCGCCGGCCCGCAGGTCGCTGGCCCGCAGCGGGGCGGGCATCAGCCGCTCCACCCCTTCGATGACGGCCACCTGGCCGTCCACCTGGATGTTGGCCCCCATCTTGCGCAGCTCGTCCACATAGCGGAAGCGGTTGTCCCAGATGCCTTCGGTGATGGTGCTGGTGCCTTTGGCCACGCTGAGCAGCACCCCCATCTGGGGCTGCATATCGGTGGGGAAGCCCGGGTGGGGCATGGTGTTGATCTTGGTGGGCAGGATGTCGCCGGTGCGGGTGACCCGGACGGCGTCGTCGAATTCCTCCACCTCGGCCCCGCAGCGGCGGAGCTTGGCGGTGATGGGTTCCAGGTGCTTGGGGGTGACGTTCTTGATCAGGACGTCGCCGCCGGTGGCCGCCGCAGCCACCATATAGGTGCCGGCCTCGATCTGGTCGGGGATGATGCTGTAGGTGCAGCCGTGCATGGCGGTGACGCCCCGCACCTTGATGACGTCGGTGCCCGCGCCCCGGACGTCCGCGCCGCACATATTCAAAAAGTTGGCCAGGTCCACCACATGGGGCTCCTTGGCGCAGTTTTCCAGCACGGTCTGGCCCTCGGCCATGACGGCGGAGAGCATGGCGTTCATGGTGGCGCCCACGCTGACCTTGTCAAAGAAGATGCGGGCGCCCTGCAGCTTTTCTTTGGCGCGGACGGTGATCATGCCGTAATCCACGCTGTCCTGTGCGCCCAGGGCACTGAACGCCTTCAGGTGCTGGTCGATGGGACGGGGGCCCAGATTGCAGCCCCCCGGCATGGCCACCTGCGCCCGGCCGAACCGGGACAGCAGCGCCCCCAGAAAATAATAGCTGGCGCGCATCTGGCGGGACAGGTCGTCCGGCACGTTGGTGCTCACCAGATGGGTGGTGTCGATCTCGTAGGTGTTCCGGTTCAGCATCCGCACCCGGGCGCCCAGGGCGCTGAGGATGTTCAGGCTGACGGACACATCGCTGATATTGGGCAGGTTCTCGATGACGCAGACATCGGCGGCCAGGATGGTGGCGGGCAGGATGCCCACCGCCGCATTCTTTGCGCCGGATATGTCGACTTCGCCCATCAGGGGCTTGCCGCCTGTAATAACAAACTTCTCCAAAGTAATGATCTCCTTTATGGGGTCCGCAAAAAAGGATACGTCCCACACCGCAGGTTTGGATGGGCCTGTCGGAAATACCACCATGGCAGGCCGGTTTTTGGGGCGGCGCAGACACGCCGCCGCCTATTGCGGCTACCCTATTATACACAACTTGCAAAAAAAAGCAAAGTTTCAGGCCCGGCCTTTGCTCTTATTTTCTGTTTTGCCCAGATTCTCCAAATACATTCGCTGATTTTCTCTCTTTTACACAGAATGTTCATGATTCGACAGGGCGGCGCGGCGCCTCACCACACCCGGTCCTGGCTCTCGGCCTCCTTGATCCAGCCCAGCTGGTAGGCGATGACCAGCTGTTTCAGGTCGTGGACCTTCTCCCGCAGCGTCTCGCCCTCGTCCACATCCTCCACCAGGATGCGGCGGTTCTCCTGTTCCAGCACGCTCTCCCGCGAGACGATGTCGATGTTCTCGGTGATGGCCTTTTCGGCGCTGATGAAGGGCTGGTGGGTCCGCAGGGACATATCCCGGCTGGAATAGGTCAGGGTGTAGCCGGCGATGCCGGTCTTTTCGTGGTAGGCGCGGCAGAACCCGCCGTCAATGACGATCAGCCGGCCGCCGCCCTTGATGGGGCTCTCGCCGTTTTTCTCCTGCACCGGCACGTGCCCGTTGATGATATGGCAGGACCCCGGCAGGCCGAATTCCGCCAGGATGCGCCGGCAGGCGGACTCCTCGTTATACCAGGTGTAATAGGGGTCCTTGATCTCGGTGTGGGTGGCCTTGTCCGCCACATACAGCCGCTCGAAGGTGGTCATGGCGCTGCGGCCGAACAGGGGCGACAGCTTGCCGCACCACAGGTACCACAAAAAGTCCTGGCCGCTCTGGCGGGCGGCGCTGCCCTCGGGGGCGTAGTAGCCCTGCCGGGCCCGCTCGTCGCAGTAGTCCATCAGGGCGCGGCCGGCGTACAGCCGCCCCTCGAACCGCTCGGCGGCAAAGGCCCCCTTCTCGGTCATGGGCACCGCCCCGTGGTAGAGCAGGTTGCCGTTTTCGATGTGGTAGACGCTGCCCTTGGCGTAGAGGAACCGGACGTGCTGCTGCAGCTTGGCGCTCTGGCGGAAGGAGGCCACCAGCTTGTCCAGCACCAGCTGTTCGTCGGGGTGGAGGGCGGCGGGGTCCGCCGGGTCCACGGTGGGGAAACTGGTGTCCCGCAGGGGGTATTCCCTGCCTGCGATGTCCACCGTCCCTTTTGCATAGTCGATCCGGCGCAGGTAGTCCCGCCCTGCCATCTGGAAATCGGGGTTGCGGTCGATGACGGCGCACTCCAGCTTGAACAGGATGATGGAAATGGCCTTGTGCATGACGGCGCAGCGGTGCAGCATCCCCTGGGTGTAGGGGCCGCGGGCCGCGTCGGTGTGGGGCATCCAGATGGACAGGTCGTCCTCTCCATAATAGTGGTCGGCCAGGCGCTGCAGGTGCCGCAGGTTGATGCCGTAGCTGTCCTCCAGCATCCCGTGGTTGTGGTAGGCCAGGGTGGTCTTGACGACGGTGGCGCAGCAGATGGGGCTGCCGGCGGCCGCCCCCATCCACACCACGTCGTGGTTGCCCCACTGGATGTCCACATTGTGGTGGTGGAGCAGCAGGTCCAGGATGATGTCGGGCCGGGGGCCGCGGTCGAACAGATCCCCCACGATGTGCAGCTTGTCCACCGCCAGCCGCTTGATGAGCTCGCACAGCCGGGTGATGAACCGGTCGGCCCGGCCATTCTCGATGATGCTGCCCACGATCTGGCCGTAATAGAGGTCCTTGTCGTGGTCCTCAAAGTGGGCGTGGAGCAGCTCGTCCAGCACATAGCCGCACCCCGAAGGCAGGCAGGAGCGGACATAGCTGCGGGTATGCTTGGAGGACACCAGCCGGCAGATGTCGATCAGCCGGAACAGCGTCTGGCTGTACCAGCCTTCCAGCGCAGCCTCGCCGGGCTGCTTGGCCTTGAGCTGGGGCAGCTTTTCGGCGGGGTAATAGATCAGGGTGGCCAGCTCGGCCCGCTCGTCGGCGGGCACTCCCTCCCCCAGCACCTGGTCCACCTTTTCACGGATCACCCCCGAGGCCGAGTTCAGGATATGGACAAAGGCCTCGTTTTCCCCGTGCAGGTCGCTCATAAAGTGCTCGGTGCCCTTGGGCAGCTTGAGCAGCGCCTGGGTGCTGATGATCTCGCTGGCGGCGGCCGCCTGGGACGGATAGTCCCGTGCCAAAAGGCTCAGATACTTCAAATTGCGGCGGATCTCCTCGGTCTCGGTTCGCATGGTGCCCTCCCTGCGCCGTCTCGGGCGCTTTTTACAAAGTTTTTCCCTATCAGTATAACACGCCCGGGGCAAAAAATGGTATACTGTTTGCAGGCTGGATCTGTAAATCTTTTAGAAGGGACTTTATGCACTATGCCAACATCGTACACCATCCCGGACCATTGCACCCTCTGCCCCCGCCGCTGCGGGGCCGGCCGGGCCGCCGGGCGGGCCGGGTTCTGCGGGGCTGCCGGCACGCTCAAAGTGGCCCGCGCCGCCCTCCATTTCTGGGAGGAGCCCTGCATCAGCGGGACCCGCGGCAGCGGCACCGTCTTTTTCTCGGGCTGCGCCCTCAAATGCTGCTACTGCCAGAACTACCCCATCAGCGCCCAGTGCTTTGGCAAGGAGATCAGCGTCGGGCGCCTGGCGGAAATCTTCCTCGACCTGCAGCGCCAGGGCGCCCACAACATCAACCTGGTCACGCCGGGGCAGTGGCAGCCCTGGATCATCGCCGCGCTGGATCAGGCGCGGGCCGGCGGGCTGCGCCTGCCCATCGTCTGCAACACCGGCAGTTACGAGACGCTGGACAGCATCCGGCGCTGGCAGGGCTATGTGGACATCTGGCTGGCCGACCTGAAATACGTCTCCTCTGCCCTGTCGGCCCGGCTCTCGTCCGCGCCCGATTACTTCCAGGTGGCCAAAGCAGCCATCGAGGCCATGATGGCCCAGGCCGGCCGCCCCGTCTTTGACCAGGACGGCCTTCTGCAGAAGGGGGTCATTCTGCGGCACCTGGCCCTGCCGGGTCAGGTGGAGGACAGTTTCGCCGTGCTGGACCAGATGGCCGCCTGGAACGACGCCGCCCCCGGCTGCTTCATCCCCAGCCTGATGAGCCAGTACACCCCCTTTTACAAGGCGGCGGAACAGGGCATCGGCCGTCGCATCACCACCTACGAGTACCGCCGGGTCATCAACTACGCAGTGGACAAAGGGCTGGCCAGCGGCTATATGCAGCAAAAGAGCAGCGCCAAAGAGGAATACACCCCCGACTTTGACCTGACCGGCGTGTAAGAGCGTGTCGCAAACGGCCCATCTGTACATGCCAGCCGGGCGGGACTTATAGGCAGTCCGAAGGACGTACGCACGCGGTTTCGACCAGATGCACAGTAGATTTGACGAAAATTCGGCACCCTGCTGCAGGCCATTTTGGCAAGCCTGCTTGAAATTCCGGGCAAAAAGCAATATAATGGATACAAGATGTATCATGCGGCAGTCCGGCCGCATCCTGCCACCGGTAAAATAAGGAGGAGTCCTCATGGAACACTACAACCCTCTGCTCAACCCCGACAGCAACGCCCCCAAATTCATCACCTGCGGCGAGATCATGCTCCGCCTGACCCCGCCGAACTACGAGAAGATCCGCATGACCTCCAGCTTTGAAGCCAGTTATGGCGGCAGCGAGGCCAACATCGCCCTGGCCCTGGCCAACCTCGGCGTGGACAGCACCTTCTTCAGCGTGGTGCCCAACAACAGCCTGGGCAAGAGCGCGGTGCGCTGGCTGCGCTCCAACGACGTCCACTGCACCCCCATGATCCTGGCCACCCAGGAGGATGTGCCCACCCACCGTCTGGGCACCTATTATCTGGAGACCGGCTACGGCATCCGCGCCTCGAAAGTCACCTACGACCGCAAGCACAGCGCCATCACCGAGTACGACTTCTCCCGCGTGGACCTGGACGCCCTGCTGGACGGCTACAACTGGCTGCACCTGAGCGGCATCACCCCGGCGCTGGCCCCCAACTGCCGCACCCTGACCATGGACCTGCTGAAGGTGGCCAAGTCGAAGGGGCTGACCGTCAGCTTTGACGGCAACTTCCGCAGCAGCCTGTGGAGCTGGGAGGAGGCCCGCGACTTCTGCACCGAGTGCCTGCCCTATGTGGACGTGCTGCTGGGCATCGAGCCCTACCACCTGTGGAAGGACGAGAACGACCACTCCAAGGGCGACTGGAAAGACGGCGTGCCCCTGCAGCCCAGCTACGAGCAGCAGGACGAAGTGTTCCAGCACTTCATCGAGCGCTATCCCAACCTCAAGTGCATCGCGCGGCACGTCCGCTATGCCCACAGCGGCAGCGAGAACAGCCTGAAAGCCTTCATGTGGCTGGACGGCCATACCTTCGAGAGCAAGCTGTTCACCTTCAACATTCTGGACCGCGTGGGCGGCGGCGACGCTTTCGCCAGCGGCCTGATCTACGCCATGCTGCACAACTACAAGGCCATGGACATCATCAACTTTGCGGTGGCCAGCAGCGCCATCAAGCATACCATCCACGGCGACGCCAACATCACCGACGATGTGAACACCATCCGCAACCTGATGAACATGAACTACGACATTAAGCGCTGAGCATTCCTTTACATACAAACGCACCCCCCGGCCCGCGCCGGAGGGTGCGTTTTTCTATGCCTGCTTATAGCTCAATGGTCTGGCCAGTGGAAAGGTAGTGCAGCCGGCTCATCTGCCGGGCCATGAACTCGTACTGCAGCTGGCCGGTGCAGTGGCAGGTGTAAAACACGGCGCCGCTGCTGTCCAGCTGCCGGGCGTAGCCGGCCAGCGTCTCGTCCAGAGGCAGGCCGCTGAAATGGAAGCCGCCCACCAGGACGTCGGGCCGGAACCAGTCCACGATGTTCAAGATCCCCTTGTGGGAGCACCCGCTGATGAGGACCCGCCTGCCCGCCTCCTCGATCAGCAGGTAGTGCTCGTGCCGGAAATCCTCGGGCTGGAAGGCCCCGCCCTCCTGCACCGTCAGACCAAAGCTGCCCAGGTCGTACCGGCGGGGCCGCCGGTTGCAGGCGGCAAGGGTCAGGCCCGGCGCCAGGACCGCCTCCTCCCCGGTCAAGTGCAGCCGGGGGCTGGCCGCCAGGGCGGGGTCAAGGCCGATGTACCGCTCTGCGCCGTGGTAATGGGGCTCGAAGGCGTGTTCGTTGAGGTAGACCGGCGCGGTGCTGTTCAGCTCCAGAAAGCGGGCCAGCCCGCCGCCGTGGTCGTAGTGCCCATGGGAGAGGACCGCCAGGTCCACCGCCGCGAGATCGACCCCCAGAGCCGCCGCGTTGCGGGCAAAGAGGCCGCTCTGCCCCATATCGAACAAAATCTTGTGCCCGCAGGCCTCAATGTAAAGGGAGAGGCCGTGTTCCTTCCCGAGGCCCAGCTGTGCCGCCAGGTCCTCCGGGACCGTGTTTTCCACCAATGCCGTGATCTTCAATATTGCCGCCGCCTTTCTGAAAAATGGTAACTCCATTATAGCGCATCCCGCCCCAAAAAGGAACCTTTGCAGCGCGGCTTGCCGCGCGGGGGCTTGACATTTTGCCCGCCGTGCTTATACTTGACATTGGACATGAAAACAGGGGCGCCGAAAGGCTGAGATCCGCTCGCGCGGAGTACCCTCCAACCTGATCCGGGTAATGCCGGCGTAGGTAAGTTTGCGGAACGTCCGGTTTTGTAAACACCCCGTGCGCCTGCTGTACACCAGCGGGCGCATTTGTTTTTATGTACTATTTTGATGAGGAGCGATTCCCCTATGGCTAAAACCTATTCCAAAACCCGCATCCTGGTCGAGTGCGCGCTGATGATCGCCATCGGCACCGTGCTGGCCAACGTCAAGATCTACGAGCTGCCCAACGGCGGCTCCGTCACCCTCCTGAGCATGCTGCCCTTCGTGCTGATCTCCTTCCGGCACGGGGTCAAGTGGGGCGTGTTCACCGGCTTTGTCAACAGCCTGCTGCAGATGCTGCTGGGCTTCTGGGCGCCCCCGGTCCCCACCTTCCTCTACTTTTTGGGCGAGGTGCTGCTGGACTACGTCCTGGCCTTCACGGCTCTGGGCCTGGCCGGGCTGTTTGCCCGCCCCTTCCACAACCGGACGGTGGGCGTGGCCGTCGGCACCTTCGCAGTCTGCCTGCTGCGCTTTTTGTGCAGCTTCTTGTCCGGCGTCCTCGTGTGGGGCAACCTGAACGAGGGCCTGTCCGCCTGGACCTACAGCCTGGGCTACAACGCCAGCTATATGCTGCCTGAAACGCTGCTGACCGTGGTCGCCGCCGTGCTCATCTGCAAGGCCGCGCCCCAGCTGTTCGCCTATCAGGAGCGCAAAGCCGCTTGACGCACCCCTGCAAAAACATCGCTCTGCCGCCGGACTTTCTGCCCGGCGGCTTTTTTGCAAAAAAATGCAAAAAACCTGTTGACATTTGCCCCCGCCTCTGCTATAATAACTGACGTCGCCGGTCAAGACCACGGCGAGCCAAGCAAAACAAAACCAAATATGGGGGTATAGCTCAGCTGGGAGCCTGCTTCATGCAGTTACATACCCCTCAGGTTTTTCACTTTCCAAAATGTCGCTCAGGTGAGCGGCGCACTTTACAATCGAATAAGAAATACCCAGAGCACCCCTACATGGGGGTATAGCTCAGCTGGGAGAGCGCTTGAATGGCATTCAAGAGGTCAGCGGTTCGATCCCGCTTATCTCCACCAAAATCAGGTGCTCTGGGTATTCTTAGATATGCGACCTGCCTTATTAGGCAGGTCTTTTTTAGTGTGTCGCCGTGCGACACACTCCAGGGGGAACCCATTTCTGCCCGCATACGCGGGACAGAAATTCCTTCCCCCTGGTATCCCCCTGGGGACAAAATTTAGCGCAGAACCATGCACTCGGCCCAAGGGCCTCGCACACTCTCTGCGCCAAATTTCCCTGTAGGAGTCCCATCCATCCGCACATGTCGGCTGGATGGGACCTTTTGGCATTTTTGTGGTTTTGTTTACGCCGCGAGCGCTTCAAAATCCAGACCACGGCAGAACTGCTCAAAGTCGATGGTAAACTCGATGTGCAGCTTGTAGCCGCGGTAAACATCCACCCTGCTGATGAGAGCGCTGACGATCATCTTTTTGGCCTCGATGCTGGCGGTGTCGTACAGCTCCGACCAGGAAATGATCTCGTCGTATTGGGCGTTCAGGCTGGCCAGCACGGTCTTCCCTTCGTCGTAGGCCGCCTGTGCCGCCTCCATGCTCTCCTGCAGTTCCCGGCACCTGGTTTCAGCTTCTGTTACCATCGCGCCCAACAGGTCTTTGGGAAAGGCGCTCTCTCCGCGCAGGGCCTTGATCACCTCTACTTTCAGCATATCCCGTTCGGAAACCGCCTTGGTATATTCGGCCCGGACGCTCTGGAGCAGGCATTTCCGCTCCTCCATCTTCTCCTGATAGCGGAGGTTGACGATCTCGCTCTTGGGGATAGCCTTCATCCGCTCGAAGATGCGGCGTACCAGCTTGTCGATGATGCCGTCCAGGATGTGGGCGGTATAACCCGTCTGACCGTTGCAGTCGGTCTGTTTGCGGGTCTTGCCATAGCAGATGTACCGCACCCGCTTGACCACCCGGTGCGGCTCCTCCTTGCAGGGATATGGCTTCCCGTTGGTGGTCAGGGCGAGCCTCGCACCACAGTGGCCGCAGTACACGTTCCCGGACAGAAGGGACTTGCCCCTCGTGTTCATGGGGACATGGCGTTCCTGCACGGCGCTGCCAGCACGGGCGGTGCGGATGCACTGGGCTGCCTCGAACAGCTCCGGTTCAATAATCTGCAGATGGGGCAGCTCCTGGGAGCGGCTCTCGCCGCACCGCAGGATGCCCGTATAGGTCAGGTTACAGACGATGCCGCGGATGGTGGCGTGGTGCCACATCTTCCCTGTTCTGGCCCGGTAGCCCTGCCGGTTCAGGTAGGTGGCGATCCGCTGTGCGCCATAGCCCTCGTGGACATACTTTTCAAAGATGGTCCGCACCACGGCGGCCTCGCTCTCGTTGACCACCAGATCATAAAGCTCGTGTTTGCGCTTGTTGAAGCGTCCGCTTTTGACCAAATCGTAACCGTAGGGGGCGAGTCCACCCTTGAAGCCGCCCGCCTCGACGAGCTGCCCCAGGGCGGTCCTGGTGCGGATGGAAGTCTTTTCGCTTTCCCCATCAGCCTGCCAGAAACGGATGTAGTTGGTGAGCTTGTCGGTGTGGCTGTCAAACCGCTGCTGCCCTTCCTGGGTGCTCCACACCTCGATGCCCTGCTTGACGAACCACTCCACCACAAAGGGGGTCTCGTCGGCAATGCGCCCGATGCGGTCGAACATGAACACCAGCAGGATATCGAACTTTTTCTGTTTGGCCAACCCCTTGATGATTTGCAGCTTGTCGCGATTCTCTGCCCGGACCTTATGCCCGGAAACGCCTTCCTCCTGCTCCTCATGGACGATGATCCAGCCCATTTTGTCACAGAAGGCGTGGCAGGCTTTCCGCTGCATAGGGATGTCGGCCTGGTTTTTGTCGTTGTGGTCCACCTGTTTGTCGGTGGAGACGCGGTACAATGCACAGACTCGGTTTTTCATATCCGTTCATCCTTTCCAAAATCCAGCGGGCAGAGAAAGCACAATTCTCAACGCTGTCTATTCAAATCTCAAGGTGCGCGGCGTCTGCCATCCTTAGGATACCACCCTCCGGGCGCTGCCACAAGGATGCCGCCGCCCGCAGGCGCGTTGCCGGCGAAGGACGCCAGCAAAATCTGTTTCAGATGGCCGGTGACGGCGGCGTTTCGGCTCTCGGCGAACGTCGCACGAACTTCGTACCCGTCCACCATGAAGGTCGTACAATGTTTCGTCATTCTGTCCCTCCCCAAAAAGCATGATTCGTGAAATCCCATTTCTTAGAACTTCACCGGCAGTACATTCTTTTTGCTGGTTCCGTTGTAGAGCTTCAGCACCTGCATCATGTACCGGTAGGATACCGCGCCGCTCATGGCGTCGGCGTCCCGGACCAGCTTCATGGGATAGACGGTGGCCAACCGTTTGACAAGCCGGTCATACTTGTACTCGTCTCTATACAGAGCGACAAAGCGCATCACGCCCTGAATGATGCCGACGCGCAGGGAGTCGGGGTCACCTTCCCATGCCTCGGTGATAGCCCGCAGCCCCTCGGTGTAGATGTCCGGGCCGTACTGCTGGAACTCCTTGAGGGCAGTGCTGACACAGATGATCTTGTGGCTTGCGCGGACATGGTCGGTGCCAAGCTGTAACCCCGCCGCCTCAGTGGCGGCGAGGAAAGCATGGGATTCGGCGTCCTGCCCAACCAGCTTGGCCCGCAGCTTTGCGCCTGCACTCAGCGGTGTGGATGCGCCCGTCTGTTCTGCGAACACGAGGGCTTCTTCCTCTTTGGTCAGACCGGTGTAGACGCGGCAGACGATAAACAGGTCTTTGCCCCCATTGAGAGTCTTAAGACACACAATGGTGTGCTGGCCGTCGATCACGATGTACCGCCCGTCCCGGTAGCTGACCTTGGGCGGGTTGACGATGATGCCGTTGAACTCGGCCACCATCTGCTTGACCTTGCTCATCTGCAGCCTGCGCTGGTATTCGGCGGGGATCTCCAGAAACGCGCTGTTGATGGCGATTTCTTTGTAGGGATAGATTCTCAGTCTCATTTGGTCCGTTCCTCCATTTCTTTCAGGTAACGCATCAGGGCTTGAACGATCTTCCCGACCGCGGCTCGATTGTTGGGGTCGGTGAAAAGGTCGGGGTAATACCGAAAGGTTTGCTCCCACCGCTCTTTCAGGCTGTCCGCTGCGGCTTCGATTTCGCACAGCATATCGCTGCCGGTGGCCAAACGTTTGGCGTGATACCGGCTGGCCGCGATTTCCAGTAGCTGCTGGTTGTCGATCTTCACCGGTGCGGGCAGTTCGGCGGTTTCTTTCTCAGCCTTTTTCTTCTTTTGAGGCTTACGAAGTTTAGCCACCAGTGCGGGGCGTTCCTCCTCCGGGGCCTTGGCGATGGCCGCCACGGCCTGTTCCGTGGGTTTGATGCTGCCGGAGAGGATTTCCTGCTTGATGCCAGGACTGGCTTCTTCCGCGGCATCTACGCCTTTGGCATAGCCTGCCGCATTTTGAACAAATCCTTCACTGACTTTGGCTTCTTGTGCGATAGCAGCGCGGGTTTGGTGTGAGGAAATCAACGGACAGATTTTGTCCGTTGATTTGTCGGGGCTTTTTCGATTCCCTCCATGCGCCTGTTTCTCCGCCTCATACCGCTGGCCAATCAAATATTTAACCTGCTGTGGGGTCAAATTTCGCCTCCCAAGTTGATTTCTGCAAATCCAGACGATGGCTTCATAGCGATTGGCGAACTCCTTTTCCAGCACGGTGTACTTGATCTCTGGGTGGTTTTTCAGGATCGCAAAGCGGTTATGGCCGTCTACGATCAGGCCGTTCCAGACGATCAAGGGGTTGAGGATTCTGCCTTCCTCCAGGATGTTGGTCTCCAGCAGATTCAATTCCTCAAAAGTCAAAGGCGGAATTTTGCTTTGAAATTCGGGGTCAATCTTCAGCCGTCGCAGCATACGCTTTCGCCTCCCTCCGGATCGGGTTCCTGTGAGCCGCGGGCTGAACGTAGTAGTCGAACCCATAGCGGGTCTGGCAGTAAGTACAAGTATCCTTGCTGCGCTGGCGCAGGTCTGCGCGGCGCAATGTCGCGCGTTTGGCATCCTGGAAGGAATGCAGGCAGACCGGGCAGAGCGTGATAAGGGATGCGGTATTGAGGTTGCGCGTGTAGCTACGGCTCATAGTTGACCTCCAATCTGTTTATAAGTTGTTGGTTGATATAAAAAGCCCGCCGTCTGGAATCTTGCTATTCCGGGTGGCGGGCTGAAATTTTGTTTAGGTTTTCCTCCCCCATTTGTCCTCGACGCCCCGGGGAGGGTTGGGAGCCTTCAGGCGGCGGATTTGCACCGCTCCATTGGCATTTCAGCCACCCCGCCTTCTTTGTGGCCGGGCCGCGAATTACGGAAGTATCATTGTCTGGAAGTACCTGAAGGTTGCTTATTTACTTTTCAAGGAACTTTTGCTTTGGGTAACTCCCCGTTTTGGGGAGGCCTTTGCTGTGGTTATAGTGTACCTTAGAAATTTCTTGCGCGGGAGTGACTCGTAGTACACCTTTTGGCCCAAATTGGTGTACTCTTAGTACACCATCTCACAATTCCCGCTGGGCCTGCTCTAAAATCGCCATCGCTTCTGCTATCTTTGCTTTGGCTCCATCCGACTTTTTACCCAGAATCAGGTAATCCAAGGATTCGCCATATCTGACAGAAATTTGGGCGATCAAGTCAATTGAACAGGCGCGGCGTCCACGTTCAACGGACTTCAGATGGTCGAGACTGACATTCAGTTGCTCTGCGAATTGATTTTGGGTGTAATTCAGCTTTTCTCTCAACGAACGAATTCGCATGCCACATTCAACAGACTTAAAGCTCATAAGATGATCCTCCAGATTTTGACGTGTGTATGGACGTGCAAAATCTGAAGGTCAGGGGTATCTGGCGATATACGTCTCCCAGTGCTGGCGCATACGTCACTGAACAGGTCCGTAAAAAGTAGACAATAGACAAAAAACCTCCCCGTGTAGGATA